>Ga0308163_10000336_pt1 | contig 100135 bp, 79 predicted proteins | sample PhyTR1_FD_201037 | JGI IMG/M metagenome (GOLD analysis project Ga0308163, IMG submission 201037) | Phyllosphere microbial communities from UC Gill Tract Community Farm, Albany, California, United States - DLSLT.R1 | ecosystem: Host-associated > Plants > Phyllosphere > Unclassified | place... | reverse complement strand
CACGCCTACATCAGAAGTCTTATTGCTGACAAATACGGCAAAGAAGTAGCGGACGAAGTTTCCATACTTTATGGAGGAAGTGTGAAGCCGGACAATGCGAAAGAAATCTTCTCCCAGCCAGACGTTGACGGCGGTTTGATTGGTGGCGCCGCTCTAAAAATCGAGGATTTCTCAAAAATCATCGAAGGATTTAATTAATATCAAAAACTCAACTTTGTCAAGGTTTTAAAGCTTTGACAAAGTTTTTTTGGAGCTTAATCCCGCTATCCGTTGCAATCTTTTTTGCATCACGATTTGGCATTCAGAAGTTCGTTTTGTCCACGCAAAAAAGGATTTCCACTACTATCGGGGCTATGGGTTTTGTCATCCAATCAAATGTTGTCATAATAAGGCATTAAGACTATTTGTTAATTGGAACCATCGAAACGTTTTTTCTTTGTTGAGCATAAGTGCCTTTGCGAACCTTAAAAATGTATTCAATAAGTTAAAAAATCTTTGCGAACTTTGCGTTAATTTTTTATTCGGCTATAGCATAATCAAAATTTATCACTTTACTATTTTTAAAATTAAAGCAATATGAAAATAGAACACCTTGGCATCGCTGTGAAATCTCTTGCAGATTCAGATGATTTGTTTGCCCGACTTCTTGGTAAAGCAAATTATAAACAGGAATCTGTAGAAAGGGAAGGCGTTACCACATCATTCTACGAACTTGACGAAAGCAAAATAGAACTTTTAGAAGCCTCAAATCCAGAAAGCCCTATTGCAAAATTCTTAGATAAAAAAGGAGAAGGCATCCATCATATTGCATTTGGTGTAGAAAATATCCAAACCGAGATAGAAAGATTGAAAAAAGAAGGATTTATTTTCATCTCAGAAGAACCGAAAGAAGGTGCTGATAATAAATTAGTTGTCTTCCTTCATCCCAAATCGACCAATGGTGTATTGGTAGAATTATGTCAAGAAAAACCTTAAAACGTTTTGTAGATAAATAAATTTTGCTATTTTTGCAAACACAAAATTTAACCAATTTTACGAGGTCCTATAGCTCAGTTGGTTAGAGTCCCTGACTCATAATCAGGTGGTCCCTGGTTCGAGCCCAGGTGGGACCACTCCTCTAAATTAAGCACTTACAGATTTGTAGGTGCTTTTTATTTTCAATCAGGTACAACAATAGCTAAACATTATTGTCGTCTTAAAGATACCGATTAATTATTTTAATTCTATAACAATTAAGATATTTATCTGCACGGTTAGATATCAGTTACTGCAACTCTCAAAAAAGGATTTGTAATATTTATCCTCATTAAATTCATATCAATACTACTAAGCAAATTATATCTTAGTCAACTTTTTTGTTTTTCCTATAGTAGTAATTAATATTAAATAATACATTGTGGTCTTTGAGTACTTTGTAGTAAGATAATTACTAACTATTATTAATAGTTTTGTATTAACGATATTCGAAAGCTAGTAGACAATTGTTTTATATCTCAGATAGGAGAAGAATAATAAAATGCTTAATGCGAGTATATCAGAATTTATCTATTTAATTTTATTTCTTTTATAAATATGGATCAACAACATGTACCTATAAAATTGCAAAAAGAGCTTAATGAAATTAAAAAGTTGCTAATTGATAATTATATCCAATCTAAAGAAATTATGTCTGCTAAAGAAGCAGCAAAATATTTAAATATTAGCTATAGTAAATTAACTAAATTAACATCGTGTAATCTTATTCCTTTTTATAAGCCTACAAACGGAATTTTATTTTTCTTTAAAACGGAATTACATAACTGGATTCGCGATTCAAAGGTTCACTCAGATTTTGATTCAGATACTTTTTACAAGAATTTTGGAAGGAGAAGTTAACTTCTATACTTTAGAGGATTTATAACAATCTTCACGAGACGATGGAGTATCTCATATTTATGGTCCTTTTATGTGAACATCACAGGACTATATTCAAACCAATTAATATTAGATATTGATAATATTTTGAATGTATTAAATGTTGTTTAATTTACATTCATTAAAAATTGAAGCTAAAAAATATCTGTTTTTTAGCTGGGCAAATTCGGTTTGGTACTTTATCTATAAAGCAATAAAAAAAACATTGCATGGGATTATATGGGATTAAAGTTTTAGCACCACGATTATACTTTTTCGTTGATGATTTGACCAATGAAAATGCTAAATGGAGAATCTCAATATATTTATTTCATAGCCTTTGAGCATAATTTTTTTAAACAAAATTGATAGTTTCGTAAAGCTTTAGCACAATCAGGATTGAAATAGTAGTAAATTTCAGTTATTTCAAAGTCCATTTCAGTAGCCAATTATTCCGTTTCGGTAAAGATAAAAGCCAGTTGTCGGCTTCTCGTTCATTTCTTTGTATTAATAAATATAAATAATTGAACCAGAATATTATGAAAAAATATTTTTTTCCAGCTGATTCCAAAAAACGTAAAACGGGAATCAGATTAGCAGGTATTGCCCTTACTGCATTGCTGCTAGTTTCAGCCTTTGCGTGGTCTGCAGGTCTTATCGGGCAACGTAATACGACCAGAACATTTTTAGAGAATACACCGGATTCATTTCCGGCAGGATACCGTCGGGCTCACGGCAAAGGTATTTGCTTTGAAGGCACTTTTCACGCTTCTGGAAATGCTGTGCCATTATCTATAGCACAGGTATTTGGACAGAAAGATGTTCCTGCAGTGGGTCGATTTTCTTTAGGTACCGGCAATCCGCACGCGCCGGATAATTCCAGCCGTACAGTAAGTATGGCTTTGATGCTGACATCTGCTGATGGCGAACAGTGGCGAATGAAATTGAATAATAAACCTTTTTTTGGCACTCGGGATGCCGTAGGATTTCTAAAACAAATTGAAGCTTTTAAGCCCGATCCTACAACAGGAAAACCTAATCCTGAAAAGGTTGCAGCTTTTCTTAAAGAATACCCTGAAGCAAAAAAGTCTATGGAATATGATGCCAAGGCACCCTGGACTAAAAGTTTTGCAGGCTCGGAATATTATGTTATCAATGCATTTCTTTTAATAGATTCCAACGGAAAAGAACATCCTGTTCGTTGGTCAATGCGTCCGCACGCTTCCTTTGTTTCGATGAGCGCAGAAGAACGAAAAAAGGCTGGCCCAAACTATTTATTTGATGAATTGAAAAAGCGACTGGAAAAAGCTCCTCTTTATTGGGATCTGGTATTGACTATCGCTGAACCCGGAGACCCTGTCAACGACCCCTCCCAACAATGGCCTGCAAACCGTAAACAAATCATTGCAGGGACTTTGGAAGTTAACCGTGTTTTTGATCAGGCAGAAGGTGGGTGCAGGGATATCAACTTTGATCCAACGCTTGTGCCGAAGGGAATTGCGTTGTCTGATGATCCTGTTTTAGCAGCAAGGGCAGGTATATATTCTCATTCGTACAATGACAGGGTAAGAGAAATCGGTTATGGCAAAGCGACCGATGCTGTAGGAAAACCTAAAAAAGACAACTCTCAAAACAAATAACGATGAATAATAAAAAGCTGACTCAGATGCCTCCTTCATCTTTTAATATTACGGCGCGAATCCTACATTGGCTGATGGCCGCAATGATATTAACAATGTTATTCGTGGGAGTAGGAATGATGACATCATTAACATTAAGGCCTTGGCTGCTGGATTTGCATATACCGTTGGGAGTAGCTGTACTGCTGCTGGTAATTGTCCGTTTGATCAACCGCCTGACCAGACCCGTTCCAAAGCTTCCCGGTGAAATGCCGGGCTGGCAGAAATATATGGCTACGATACTGCATTGGGTATTTTATGCGCTGATGTTTGCACTGCCTCTTTCCGGCTGGGCACAGCGGTCAGCCGGTGGCTTCCCGGTGAGGCTTTACCCGGGTTTCCATCTTCCCGCGATATTAGAACAAAACCCAACTTCTTATGCCTTGTTGCACGATTCACACCGGATAATGGCTTGGGCGTTTTTCTTTATGATAGTCGGGCATCTTTCTGCGGCCTTGATTCACGGGTTTATTTACAGAGACAACATTCTGCAATCAATGATAGGGCAAAAAAAGCTAACTGATAAATCTGAGGAAATCTGTTCTGACCAATAAACTTAAGAAGGGCAAAATGTTATCGGTGTAAAAGTCTTTGTATATTTAAATTCTCATTTTTTAATTTATAATGAATTTTAATAATATAATTCGACTTAACAATTGAGATCTATTTTATGAAGAAAGAACAAAATGCATTTTTGAATAACCGCTGGAAACGAATATTGATTGTTTGTTTTGCCTTTTTAATGATGTACCTCATTTCATTCATCATCGATCCGTTCTCTCCTTACTGGGGCAATTTTTTTAAAAGGGATTGGACGAAAGTAAGCCGGGATCTTGCAACCTCTTTTATTTTTTGCTTTATTGTATCAGAAGTGAGCATTCTCATCAGTAACAGGTTTAACCAAAGTGTTCCCTGGACCAATTATCCTGGAAAGCGTTTTACGATTGAAATATTTCTGAATCTTTTTGTAATCCTGGCAGTACAGCTGATTATTAACTTTTTCAAATCGAGGATGAATGGAAAACCTCTGACTTTTGGATTTGGTCCGGGAGGATCCGTAGAAGAGGCAAGAGGGATGATCCAGTGGCTTGTCGTTAGTACTATTATTGCACTATTTATCGTAGGAATTCATATTGGCAATTACCTGATATCAAATTGGAAAAACGAGGCATTAAAGGCTTCAGAGCTTAAGCAGGTAGCATTGGATGCTGAGTTACAGTCATTAAAACTTCAGATAGATTCACATTTTGTATTCAATAATCTGAGTGTATTGTCTGAGACCATCCTCAAAGATCAGATGCTGGGATATGCATATGCTGAAAACTTTTCCCGTATATACCGTTACCTTCTTCTAAATGCTAAAAAAGATATTATTACGCTGGAACAGGAGCTTAAATTTTTAGAGTCTTACCGATTTCTTATTGAACACCGGTTCTCTAATGGGGTACAGTTTCATATCTCTGCAGATGAGTCATCAAAAAATCTTTATATGCCGCCTCTTACCTTGCAGCTTCTTGTCGAAAATGCGTTAAAGCACAATAAAACGAACCGAAAAGAACCACTGATCGTACGCATCAGTACTGATAATGCGCAAACATTGACAGTTGAAAATAATATGCTGCCAATTGCAAAGGTTCAAGATTCTTTTGGTATAGGATTAACCAATATAAAACGTAGGTATCAATTGCTGTCAAAACGGCCGGTTGAGATCAGTAAAGCCAATAATTGTTTCAAAGTAACCATACCACTTCTTAAACTATGATGACAAGCAGGATTTTAATTATTGAAGACGAGATTCCCAATGCAGAAAGACTTGTTCGTCTGCTTGGTAAAGTACGACCAAATGCAGAGATAGTAGCTGTTATTGAAAGCGTTGCGGAAAGTGTGGAGTGGTTTAATGAAAATGAGCAGCCCGATGTTGTGATGATGGATATCAGGCTGTCTGATGGATTAAGTTTTGAAATTTTTGAAAAAGCGGAAGTCCTTTGCCCCGTTATCTTTACCACTGCATATGACGAATATGCAGTCAAGGCGTTCAGGTATAACAGTGTTTTTTATCTTTTGAAGCCTATTGAGCAGGATGAACTGAATATGGCTATAGAAAAACTCGAAGCAAAGACGATTGTAAAAATTGATCGTACATTAATGGAAACTCTTTTAACTTCTCTGAAGCCACAAGGTTACAGGAATCGTTTTCTGATATCATATAGAGATAGTTATAAGACTGTACTCGTTGATGATATAATGTACTTTTATTCAGAATTTAAAATGACGAAAGCCAGGCTGGCTAATGGTGAGGAGGAAATAATTCCGGAAACGTTGGAAGAACTGGAACAGCAACTTGATCCCAAATTATTTTTCAGAGCCAACAGGCAGTATATTATAAACATTAATTCTATTTTACAGATCAGCAATTATTTTAAGGGTAAGCTTAAAGTAAAACTAAAAAAAAGCGATGAAGCAATTATCATAAGTCGAGAAAAATCTGCACAATTTAAATCTTGGATCGGTTACTAATCAAGAGGTTGACATTACGAAAATAATATTATAGCAATTGAGATTTTAGCTTAATAATATATTCTAATTTATTGTAAATTAAATGTTAAAATAAAGTATGGTATATAAAATATTTCCTCGTCACGTAGTCATTTAGAATTAAAATACATTGAAATTATATTGTAAAATTCTGGTAGCCACAAATTTCAATGTAGAAAAATCGAGATATAAAAAAACTTTCATACAACTGAGTTTGCGTAAGTGCACAATAACAAAATCGGTTCTTTAAATGTTCAAGCAAGTACAGTTAATTGAGTAAATTTTAAATAGACTGTTTTTTAATGATTGTCAATAGTTTCATCGCAGCCGTTTTTCCCATTTCATAGCCGTCGTTAATGATACATTCATAGGAATCGTCCAGAAATTTTGGAAGAATTCCCTCCGTTATGGCAACGACTTTAGCTTTTGGGGAAGCCGTTTTTTTATTGACAAGGGAACTGTGCAGTCCGGCAAGAGTCTCATCACTCATTACAAAGTAACCGTCGAAGTCTTCATAATCAAAGATGATACTCATTTTCTCCTTTACCATATCGGCGGAATTGCAGTAGATGATCTTGCACTTTACATCTTTGTGCTTATCGATAACCTCTGAAAAATGATTTTTACGGGTTTGTGATATTTCCAGGTTTTCATCCCCGAAAATAGCAACAATATTTTTACAGCCAGCTTCTATGAGCTTTTGGGCGGCAGTTTGCGCATAAAGCCTGTTGTCAAATATCACCTCTTCAAAGACATTTTGTGGAATGGTCTTGTCGAAAATGACCAAAGGAAGTTCCAGCTCCTTAATTTTATTGAAATGGGTGAGGTCCTTTGTCTGTCTGCTGAGAGAAATCAGGATGCCATCCACCCTTGAGTTGATACAGGTAAGCAGATTTTCCTCTTCCATTCCCAGAGATTCTTCCGAAGAAAGCACAAAAAAGTTATAGCCTTCCGAATGTAGCACGGAGGAAATCCCTTTGATAATGGAAGGAATGAAAAACATCGAAATTTCCGGGATGATAAGTCCGATAACCTTGGATGATTTCTTTCGGAAATTGATGGCGAAATCATTCGGGACATAGTTGAAGGTATCTGCAACCTCTTTTACACGCTGTTTTACAGCTGCACTGATGTCAGGGTGATTCTTAAGCGCTCGGGACACTGTAGAGGTACTTATATTGAGCATTTTTGCAATATCTTTTATAGTGATTCTTTTCATTTTGAGTTAATGGAGTGTATTTTTGGGGTAATTTAGTAATGATTTACATTGTTTTAATTGTTAAAATATGTTAAATTTAAAATATTCAAAGTTAATAAAACGTTAAAATAAAATTTTGTTACCAACCGCAACCGTTTGCGCAACCGGTTGATATTAACGCAATGTTAATACAATATTCAAAACGCATTTTTGATGTGTTAAAAAAAATACTTTTAACCCATAACAAAAAAACTTCATAAAGATATGGAATCAAAGATGTTCACTAAATTACTGATTTTCGGTGCGATGAACACCGCGGCCTTTATGTTTTCGCAGAGTACTGTAAATGACACAATATCAAGAGATAAAACAATTGATGAAGTGGTGATTACAGGGAACTCTAATCCTAAAGCATCCATCAAGACCAGTACGTCTATCTCTACATTAAAAATGAAAGATATAGAAAATGCAGCTCCAAGAACTACCGCAGAGATTTTCCGTACCATTCCGGGAATCCGTTCAGAATCTTCAGGTGGGGAAGGTAATTCTAACATTACCGTGAGAGGGGTTCCTGTTTCGGCCGGTGGTTCCAGATATTTGCTGATTCAGGAAGATGGTCTTCCGGTCATGCAGTTTGGTGACATTGCTTTCGGAACTCAGGATCAGTTTACAAGATTTGACTCGTTCGTTTCAAGAGTTGAGGCACTTAGAGGAGGTTCGGCTTCGGTATTTGCGAGCAACTCTCCGGCCGGAATTATCAACTTTATTACCAAGACCGGTGAGAAAGAAGGCGGAAGCATTACCCAGCAAATGGGACTTAATTACAAAAATTACAGAACCGATTTCGATTACGGAACCAAAATAGGCGATGATACTTATATGGCAGTGGGAGGTTTCTACAGGATAGGGGATGGCCCAAGAAAAACAGGATTTAATTCCAACAACGGCGGCCAGTTCAGACTGTCTTTTCTTAAGAAATTTGAAAAAGGAAGCTTCAGGATTTATGCAAAAGTTCTGGATGACAGAACTGCAGCTTATATGCCGATGCCTGTTGGCGTTAAAGGTACAGATGCTGACCCGAAATGGTCTTCACTGCCTAACTACAACATTCTTAATGGTGCGTTGCAGACCATCAATCTGCAGCACGATAGGACTTTGGGGAATGATGGTAATATTTTCAATACCGATGTTTCAGACGGGATGCATTCCCTTTCAAAAACCATCGGTGCCGAATTCAATTATGATTTGGGAGAAGGCTGGAAATTGGACGAAAAAATCAGATATGCTGCCAATGACGGACAGTTTGTGGCACCTTTCCCTGCAAGTGTGAGCAAGGGTAGCGATTTTTTCAATGCAACTAATTTCGCCAATTTCGGAAGGGCAGTCTATGCGGGAACCAACACGCCGGTTGATATGAATGCGAATTATATGAAAATTGCCCTTTTCAATGTAAAGCTGAACAACTTCAATAATTTTGTGAATGACTTTAACGTCAGTAAAAAATGGGATATTGTGAAGTTCAACGCAGGATTATACAAGGCATCCCAGAACATCAATATGTCCTGGATGTGGAACAACTACCTGAAGGAAGTGAGCGATAAAAATGCAAGATTAGTTGATGTTAAAAATACGTCAGGACAATACATTACTGATAATGGTTTGCTTAACTACGGAATGAAAGACTGGGGCAACCTGAAAAGAGACTACAACACCAAATATGATATTACCGCACCGCACGCTCAGGTGGAAATCAATGCAACAGACAAATTAACAATCGATGCGGGTGCAAGATATGACATTGGAAAAGTAACAGGCTATTTCTCAGGAGCTACAGTAACTTACACCAGCCGTGATATGAACGGAAACGGCGTGATTGACATTCCTGAACAGATGGTTGGTTCCAATGATAACATTAATGTTCCAGTAAATTACAGATACGGCATCTTCGGATATTCGGTAGGTGCCAACTATGCTCTGAGCAACAAAAATGCGGTTTTCGCAAGAGTAAGCCAGGGCGGAAGCGCATCTGCGGACAGAATCCTGTTTTCCGGTTACAATTATACTAATAATGACGACCCGGCTTTGGATGCTGTGAAAGTAAATAAGGTTAATCAGGTGGAAGCGGGATATAAATTAAGAGGTTCAGGCTATTTCCTTAATACCACTTTGTTCTATGCAGGAACCAAAGAAGCCAATTACGAAGCTACAACTCAGAGAAAAACGGATAACAAATACCAGTCTTTCGGGGTAGAATTAGATGGTTATTACAAAATTACGAAGGGATTAGATGTAAAGGCCGGTCTTACCTACACCCACGCAGAAATTAGAAGTGCTATAGACCCTACTATCATCGGAAATATGCCGAGAAGAACACCGAAATTGATGTATTCAGTGAATCCTAACTTCAATGCGAACAAGTTCAATGTAGGATTCTACCTGATCGGCGCTACCAAAGCATTTACCCAGGATAACAACAAATTGTTAATGCCGGGTTACGCTATCGTAAATCCATATGTTTCTTATCAGGTGCTCAAAAACCTTTCCGTAAGTTTGAATGCTAATAATGTATTCAATACCATTGCGGTGACAGAGGCAGAAGAAGGTTCCATTGCCGGCGGAAACGGAATCGTGAGAGCAAGAACACTTCCGGGAGCCAGCTACAGCGTGAGTGTGAAATTTGATTTGTAGATAATTGATGACAGAGCAGAATATGATATTTTTAAAAATATTTTATTCTGCTTATACTCAACTTAGTTTTATTAATATGAATTTATTTTGAATCGATAAGGTAATACAGAAAACATTTAAGCCAAATTTTGATAGATTTTGGCTTCATATAAAAGTAAAAATTAGATATGTTTAAACAAGAAGCCATAGATATTATCAGGAAAGCAATTACGGAAGAAGGAATTTTAGCATCGGCGCAGCAAAGGGACAACTATGCCCGCGTCTGGGCAAGAGATTCTATGATGACAGGTTATGCCGGTATTTTGGTCAATGATGAAGAGATTCTGGCGGGCTTGGAACAATCTATCCGCACGCTTGCCAAACATCAGGCGGACAACGGGCAGATTCCGTCCAATGTTGTGAGCGGAAAAGCAAGCTACGGAACACACGTTGGCAGAACAGACGCCACCACTTGGTGGATTATTGTAACCTGCGAATATTTGAAAATTTATCAAAAAGATGACCTAAAACAATCTTTCGAAGAAAAAATACTGAAAGCACTGTCCTGCCTCAAAACCTGGGAATACAATCAGAAAGATCTTTTGTACAGTCCGTTAGGCGGCAACTGGGCAGACGAATATGTAACTTCCGGATACACGCTCTACGATAATGTTTTGCGCTACTGGGCGGTAAAAAATGCAGCCGAGCTTTACCAGAACTCCGAGTTGGAAATTCAGGCAACACACATCCGGAATTTGATTCAGGAAAATTTTTATAAGAACGATTCATCAGAACCAAAATACCACGAAACAGCTTACGCCAAAACCGATGCAAAACCTTATTTCTGGGCATCGCTTAATGCCAATGGCTACGATGACCGATTTGACCTGGCAGGAAATGCTTTGGCGATTCTCCTGGATTTCGAATTGGATCTCGAAGCTTTTACCGGATTTTTGGAAGGTCTTCATACAGAATTCGAACACTGGATGCTTCCCGTATTCTATCCCGTGATTTATCCCGGCGATTACGATTGGAAACTCCTGGAAAACAATTACAGTTATAGCTTCAAAAACGAACCACACCATTTTCACAATGGCGGTTCCTGGCCTATATTTTTGGGATGGCTTTGTTTGGCACTTAATAGAAAAGGATTGGCAGAGATCCCTGGAAAAATACTTTCACAGTACGAACAGTTGATGCAGGAAAAGGGTTTTCATTTCAGGGAATATTATTCCACCGATAAACTCCTGCCTCTGGGAACCGAGCAATTATGCTTTTCGGCTTCAGGATATCTGATGATGACCCTGGAAAAACAGAATTAATACATTAAGAAAGAATAAAATGATTGGAGATATAATAGAACTTAAAGAGATTCATCTGGCAACAGGTAAAGAAATATTTGAAATACTGAATACAAAATTGCCATTAAAAAGTAAACACAAACTCACCATAGGAATTGCAGGAGAAAGCGGGAGCGGTAAATCTGTGACCGCTTTTGCACTTCAAAAGATTTTAAACGAAAATAACATCAAAAGTCTGGTGTGGCAGATGGATGATTATTTTAAACTTCCACCAAAGAGTAATCACGAAAATCGCCTGAAATCCATACAAAATGTAGGAATACAGGAAGTCGATTTGGCAAAGCTTTCCCAAAATATTTCCGAGTTTAAAAATGGGAAAACGGAAATAGAAAAACCTTTGGTACATTACAATGAGAATAGGATAGCCAGCGAAGAGACAGAGGTAGCAGATTACAAAGTTGTTATCGTGGAAGGCACCTACATTCTGGAAATTGATGATTTTGATTTTAAAATTTTCATCGACAGAAATTACAAAGATACCTATGAAAACAGGATGAGCAGAAACCGCGATGAAATGAGTGATTTTGTAGAACAGGTGCTGGAAATAGAACATCAGATTATTAAACAATTCAAAGCAAAAGCAGACCTCGTTCTTGGAAAGAATTACGAGCTCTTGCCGAAATAAATGATGTATTTAATAGTACTTTACCTTGTTGATTCTCACAAAGAAAAATAAATTATGACAACAAAGAAAATAATTCCGCATCTCAGTTTTTGGCAAATCTGGAATATGAATGTCGGCTTTTTCGGAATACAATACAGTTTTGGATTGCAGCAGACCGCGGTGAACCCGATATATACTTTTCTCGGAGCACACGCAGAGCAGCTTCCAATTCTAAATCTTGCCGGTCCTATTACAGGATTGCTGATTCAGCCATTAATTGGTGCCATCAGCGATAAAACCTGGAGTCCTAAATGGGGGCGCAGAAAACCGTTTTTTCTTTTGGGAGCCATTTTTTGCAGTATCTCTTTATTTTTGTTTCCTTTCAGTTCCGCTATTTGGATGGCAGTAGGATTACTTTGGATTCTGGATGCCGCCAATAATACGGCGATGGAACCTTACCGTGCTTTCATTGCAGACAAACTTCCGCACGAACAGCAGACTTTCGGATTTCAGATGCAGAGCTTGTTTGTTGGAGCCGGGATTACACTTGCTAACCTGTCATTGTTCATTTTCCAGAAATATCTCGGCGGCAATGCTTCCGGTGGTGGTATTCCTGTTTGGGTATATTATTCTTTTTTTCTGGGATCTTTCTGTTCTATAGCATCAGTGGTATGGTCGGTTTACAGAACACCTGAGATTCCTCCATCTGACGAAGAGCTTGAAGAACTCAGAAAGTTCAAGGAAGGAAGTACATTTTTTACACCATTCATAGAAATTTTTTCTGCAATACGGGATATGCCGAAATTACTCTGGCAGCTGGCTTTGGTCTATCTTTTCCAATGGTATGCGCTGTTCTGCTACTGGCAGTTCATCACGCCAATGCTCAAGCTGTCGCTATATGGAATTTCTGAAAGCGATGAGCAAAAGGCAGGCAAAATCATTGCACTGGCGAAGAGCGGAGTTTCTGTAGCAGAAAAAGATGTATCCTGGGCAAAAAACGTGCTTCACATAGTGGAAGTTGCTGTTGGACAAACCGGACTAATGAATGGCTCCTACAATATCGTAACGATGATTTCGGCCTTATTACTGGTGCCTTTTGCCAAAAAATTTACTTCCAAAAACACCTATATTTTCTGTCTTTGTATCACGGGATTTGGTATAATGACATTGCCATTCATCAAGAATGAGTATCTCATTCTGCTTCCGATGGTCGCGTTGGGAATAGGCTGGGCATCCATCATGGGACTGCCTTATTCGATGGTTTCTCCATCTATTCCATCGAAGAAGAGAGGAGTTTATATGGGCGTTATCAATATGATGATCGTAATACCGATGCTGTTACAGACTGTTTCTTTCGGATTCATTTACAAAACCTTTCTGAATGACAACCCTTCGTTGGTCATTGTTCTGACGGGATTTCTTTTCCTGATTGCTGGTGCGTGTGTGATGTTGATGAAGCCTGAAGAAAAAAAGTACGAATAGTAATTATGTAATCGAAGATCACTTAATTTTTAGATATCAAATTTACTTACTTAGAAATTATCGCAGATAGTTGGGTTTTTGAGAATTACAATTGTGTGGTATATAGTTAATAAGATAGCGATAATTATTTCCTATTTTTGTAAGTTAGTATGATAGCAATAATAAAGAAAATACCAGTAAATCTGTTGACAGAGCGCATTGTTGTTTTTCTGTGCTTATTTATTATTGCATTCTATACCCCGCAGACGCCGAATGATGTCGGAATCCTGAGAGAAGAGATCCTGGACAAGATGCAGTACGACAGTCAACAGCTGGAACCGCTGCTGAAGTATTATTCCAAAATTTCACCAGCCGACGCGCAGATTCTCCGCATTAAGTCATTATTAATCAAAGGCAATTACGAGGAAGCATTGAACAGTTTATCAGCATTAAAAAAAATTGCAACGAATGATAAAAAGTCTGAGATTTTCTTTCAATATCAATACTTGTACGCAGAACTTTGCCAGGCTTTAGGTCTAACCAGTGAGTTGAAAAACATAAGCAATGATGTTCAGAATTTTAAATTTTCAAAACAAATAATTTTTGCAGATCTGGCGATTGATAAAACCAGTTTTGAAGTATTTGCACCGTCCGAAAGAATTGCCATTCTGAAATCTGCCATTGAGAATTACAAAAAAGCAGGTAATAACAAGGCTTTGATTCAGAGCAGTATATGGCTTTCGGAATTATTGAACAAGAATAGTGCTAAATCGATACTTGCAAGAAATTATGCCCGTGGACTAACAAACATCAATAAGTCTGGTATTTATTACGAGATTCTGGTTTTCAACTCTTTAGCTAAAATTGAATTGGAAAAGAGTAACCCAAAGGCTGCATTTGATTTACTCAAAAATTTCCAGAGTTCGGCTTCCGGTATTTCTAATATTGGACTGAAAGCAGATTTTTACAAAAATCTGGCAAAAGCTTCTGCAGGAATCAATGAATTCAATATGCTTGGTTCGGCGAATGATAATTATTTCAACATTATTCAAAACATCGAATCAAAAAAATCGGTTGCCAAAGCAATGTTGGTGAATTATATCAATAAGATGAATGAGGAAAAACTGGCAGCTCAGCAAAAGATGTTCCGGTATATCTATCTCGCAATTATTATGATTTTCATCATCGCAATAATACTGATTTGTTGGTCTATAAATTATAAGTCCAGGCTCACAAAAAAAGTGCCTGCTAGTACAGAGGTCAAAAATTTCGTCATTCCGGATAAAACGGAAAAAAGGATTCTGAACAAGCTGGAAGAGTTTGAAAAAAATCATAAATACATCCAGAAAACGGTGTCGCTCAAAACTCTGGCGCAACAGTTCGATACCAATCCGAAGTATTTGTCCGAGGTGGTTAACAAACATAAAAACTCTAATTTTAATACCTATATCAACAATCTCAGAATCGATTATATTGTTGATAAGATCGAAGAAAATCCAGAATACAGGAAATATAAGGTAAGTTATCTTGCAGACGAGTGCGGATTCTCGTCACACAGCCTTTTTACAACGATTTTCAAAAACAGGATGAACCTTTCGCCAACAGAATTTCTCCAAAAAATAAATGGATGAGAAAATTATTGAACATACTATTGATGCTTTTCGCCTTCGCTGTATTTGGACAAAAAACGGAGCACGATAAACAGTTGGACGAAGCCGCGAATCTTATTTTTACCGATCCAAAAAAATTGGTGAGCATTTCTACGAAAATACTCCTGGAAACTAAGGATTATCCTACAAAAATTAGAGCCCTTTCCAAGTTGGTCAATGCGCAGATGGTTCTGGGAGACATCAGTCAGGTCATTAGAAATTGCAATCAGGGCATTAAGATGGCCAAGGAAAATGATGATAAAATCAATCAGGTTCGTTTTCTCTCGATGCTGGGAAACCAGTATCAGCAAATCAATATGAATGCTGACGCCAAGAGAAATCTAGACGAGGCAGAGAATTTAATCAATATAATATCGTTGCCCAAAGACCTTCTATTTATTCAAGGCAATGTCTATAATGTGAAAGGTATTGTCTTCAAAAATGAGCTCAACTGTGAGTTTGCCATAAAATATTTTGACAAGGCACTGACCGTATATGATCAGTTACCAGCTGAGGATGTGGTTGTTACAAACCGGCTTTTGATTGATATCCAGAAAGCCCATTGTTTGGAATCCATTGGGAAGACCCAAGATGCAGAAAAGCTCTACGCCGAAGTTCTGGACAGCAAAAAAGATGGATTAGGTTATAATAAATACTTTGCATCTGTGGGGCTGGTCGATATCTATTTAAAAAGAAAAGATTTGGATAGAGCTGGCCAATTACTAAAAACTATTGATGTCGATGATTTTGTTCAGTATGATGCAGAGCTTACATCTATTTATTATCGACTGATGGCTCAGGATAGTTATTTAAGAAAAAATTATAAATTATATCTTTATTATTTTGATAAATATAATCAAGTATTGTTACAAATTTCAAAATTTCAGAATGAAACAATTGAAAGGCTTGTAATTAATGATAATGCAAATTTTATCCATAAAAATAATAAAAACGTAATATGGAATTTCATAACGATTTCGATTTTAGTCATCATTTTAACTCTTTTAACTTCGTTTTTCTACCATTTTTCAATGAAAAAAACTTTTAATTGATATTGTTTCTTTTTGAAATGTAAATAATTCATTCAGAATTATTTAGATGGTCTTTTGTACTGTCATATTCAAGTATTTTTCTCAAATGTGAAAGCTTTTCTCTATTTTTTTTACGCTCATATTGATAATTTAGAAATCTAAAATGATGAGATAAAATATCTTTTAATCAATTTAATTGATAGATAATTTTTTTGAATCATTTTTAGAAACCTTATTTATTTAAAGATAATTTATTGATATGAGAAAAATCAACTTTTTAGCAATTCTTTTAGGGGGACTTTTATCCGCCCAAACTACTTTTACTCTTATAAGGGACATTTATCCCGGCCTAAACAATTCGGCCCCCTCTAATTTTATGGTGTTTAATAATAAAATGTACTTTAGTGCCACCTATGGTCAGACAGGTTCTGCCACAGGAACTGAACTTTGGGAAACGGACGGAACAGAGGCTGGTACAAAGATAGTGGCGGATATCAATCCTGGTGCACCTTCGTCATCGCCGACCAATCTTTATACCTTCGGAAACAAACTTTATTTTACAGCCGCTCTACCTGTGAATGGAGTCAGTAGTTCTGGTGTCCTGATGTCCTACGACAGTGTTGAAGGTCTTAAGACAGTTTCCACAACTGCTAAGTTTGCAACCACTTTTCTAACCAGCAACAATAAGCTTTATTTCAAGGCGACCAACAGCACAATGTCACCTAATACGCAGCGTCTTTATACTTTGGATGATAGTTTACAGCCTGTGATGGTCGATGATAATGTGACCGTGATGTTCCTCGGAAATGTGGGACAGCAGATTATCGCCAATGGCCAGTACAAAACGGCTACAAACCCAAGTTGGTATCAGCTTTTTAGTTTGAACGGAAATACGCTGGATATTTTAAAAACCATTAATTCTGCAGCTACTGCTTATCCTCAGAACTTTTATTACAGTCCCGCATTAGGAAAATCGTTTTTCTCTGCAAACGGAGGTAACGGTCCGGAACTGTGGATGTCAGACGGAACTGCGGACGGAACTGTTCAGGTCAAAGATATCAATACCACTACGGCCACGGCAGGCTCCAATGCCACAAACTTTACAGAGTACAATGGGAAAGTTTATTTTACTGCATCAGATGGGGCAACTAGCGGCAGCGAACTGTGGGTGACAGATGGCACCGAGCAGGGAACCAAAATGGTGAAGGACATCGTGCCTGGTTCCACAAGTTCATTTCCTGATAAACTGACGGTTTTCAAAAATAAACTGTATTTCCTTCTGAACAACACTGGCAATTTGAGACAACTGTGGGAATCAGACGGCACGGAAGAAGGCACCAAAGTGCTTTCAACACTTCCTGCGGCATTTGGACTAGCTGTGTATAATGACAATCTTTATGCTTCTGCCAGGGTAGATGCTGCAGACCAGATCGGTGTGGAACTTTACAAGGTCAATCTTCCTAATGAAACCCTTGCTTTAACAACTGCTTCATCATCAAAGCTTAACGTCTATCCTAATCCTTCTAAAGGCGAAATTAAGATCAGCAATGTCAATTCCGGTTCGTTTGAGTTATTCGATACGACTGGTCGCCTCATCAAAGCTGGAAAATTTGATAATAATAGTAAAATCAATCTGAATTCAAAAGCAGGAAACTACATTCTGAAGGTTACTTCTGATGATAAGAAGATGAACGCGTCGACCAAAGTTATTGTTCAATAATCAAAAAACATCATTATGAAAAAAATAGTATTTACCCTTTTTATAGCCAATGCGTTAAGCGCACAAAGCATTACTTTATTAAAAGATATCAATCCCGGTGCAAATCCATCTACTCCGGCAGAATTTTTCAATTACGGCGATAAGCTGTACTTTAATGCCAGCAATCCAACTTATGGTAATGAACTCTGGTCCACAGACGGTACCCCGGAAGGTACAAATCTCGCTTTTGATATCAACCCAGGTACTGCCAGTTCTTTACCGATTTCTTTAATGAATTATAATAATAAAATGCATTTTCTAACAGTGATTGGTACGACAGGTCTTTATTCCTATGATAATAGCGAAGGTGCGAATCTTGTAAGCTCCGGACTTTCTACTGCCGCAAATCTTTTGCAGAGCAATGGAAAGATCTTTTACAGATTAAATAATAAACTATGGTACTTTTCTGATAACGCTACACACGATATCAGTACACCCGTTGTCATTACCGGACAGATGGGCGCTGTCAACGGTAAAATTGTAATGGCCGCATCTCCAGCAGCAGGCGTTAACAATGCCCAGATATATATGTATGATGGCACATCGGTTTCTCTTCTTAAAACCATTAATCCTAATACAACCTCCAATCCTCAGAATTTCTTTTACAGCAGTCAGCTAAATACTGTATTCTTTTCAGCAGGTTCTAGTACATCAGGATTTGAACTCTGGAAAACAGACGGAACAACAGAAGGCACTGTAGAGGTAAAAAATATTAATCCGGGCACCTCAAACTCTTTCCCTGGGAACTTCAAACAAGTTGGTGATAAGGTTTTCTTCAGTGCCAATAATGGATCCAACGGTACGGAACTTTGGATAACAGATGGCACAGGGGAAGGAACGAAACTGGTTAAAGATATCAACCCTGGTTCTGCGGCATCCAATCCCAGCAGTCTGACCGAACTGAACGGTAAGCTCTACTTTCTGGCAAATGATGGTTCCGGCGAAGCAAGGCTTTGGGAGAGTGATGGAACAGCGGATGGAACTAAGCTTACTTTGGAACTTAAACCAGGATACACCAATTTTGTTCTTGGGAAGATGGAAGCATATAATGGGGCTCTCTATTTGTCGGCTAAACTTAACGTGACTAACGGACAGGAACTTTACAAGATAGAGTTTCCAACTCTTGCTGTCTCCGGCATTAACAAAAAAAGCGAAATGGTTTATCCTAATCCTACCACTGGCGATATTTTCTTCAGCGGAAAAGAATATGTGAGCTATGACCTCTATGACCTGAACGGACGTCTCCTGGATCAGAATGTTAAAATCAACAGTAACAAAACGCATTTATCAGTTTCCAATGGAAACTACATCTTAGTAGGTAAAACCAATGAAGGAACTGTTCACACCACTAAATTAATTGTAAGATGAAAAAAACTTTAGCAACTATAGGATTGATGCTCTTTAGTGCCAGTTTCTCGACAGCAAACGCACAGAACATCAATTTCGCAGACGAAAATTTCCTCGAGTATATACTGCTCTACACCGGTATTGATACCAATAATGACGGCGAAATACAGATGACAGAAGCCGAGGCGTATACCGGTGGATTTACTCTTACCGGAAATATCAAAGACGTTCCGGAGGTTAAATACTTCAAAAACCTGACTTCACTTGTTATCAATGGTTCCAAAGTGGCAGTTGTAGATGTGACGACTAACAAAGAAATCAATCAAGTCCGGATCAACAATTCTTTCCTCACCAAACTGGACCTCTCACAAAATTCCAAACTCTTGGCAGTAGACATTAGCAAATCATCTTACTTGAAAGAATTGACCTTCGGATCGCATCCTCAATTGTCATTTATCAGCCTTATGTTCAATGCGATCGAAGCATTGAATGTTACTGGATGTCCAATGCTGACCAACTTTTACTTTGCTTCCAACAATGTCTCTAGTATTGATGTAACCAAGAACCCAAGACTTGCGGAACTAAACACAGCAGCCAATCAAATTTCGACGCTTGATGTGACGAAAAATACACGTCTGACCTACCTCAACGTGGGCCTTAACAAACTTCAGCAGATTGATGTATCCAACAATCCTTTGCTGGATACTTTTATGATTCAGGCCAATCCTATCACATCTATTGACATCAGCAAGCAACTTTACTTAAGACAATTTATAATGGATGGTACGCAAATACCCGTAGTCGACTTGACCGGTCATTCTATGTTGCAATATTTTTATGCTAATTATTCGCAGCTGACCGAGGTGGATGCTTCTACAAATGGAGACCTGATTTATGTTAATGCGATTGAAAATCAAAAGATGAAATTCATCAACGTGAAAAACGGAAATAATAAAAACGCCATCGGTTTCTTTGCACATACCAGCCCGAATCTAAAGTGTATACAAGTGGATGATGTAGCGTACAGCTCTAGTCAGACGCTTTGGCAAATAGATTCGACAGCAGTTTTTGCAACGGATTGCAGTGCCATAATGGGCAGTCACGAAGTAGCAAGCACATCGAAACCATCTTTCTATCCTAATCCTACATCGGGCTATCTTTTCCTGAAAAACAAGGTCAAAGATGCATCGGTATTTAATATGGCAGGGCAAAAAGTGGCGAGCTATCAAAATGCCACTATGATTGACATAAGCCATCTTCCAATCGGTAATTACATCATCAATATTACCGATGCAACAGGCAAAATATCCTCACAGAAAATCATTAAAAATTAATTTTGGTCTAATGAAACTAAATCATAAACATACATTTAAAATTACGATAGCAGCAATTTCCTTGTTTGCGGGCACCGTGATGCAAGCTCAGAACAGCGATAAGGTTATCATAGAGCAATATCTGGCTGCTGGCAAAACAACTTTTGGTCAGACCTTTGACATTATTCATTCCGAGGCTAAAAAAGATTCGGAGGGCAAAGTTGTTAATATCCAGCAGACATACAAAGGTATTCCGGTTTACGGTGCTATTTCGTCTGTGTTAATGCGAGGCAACACGGTGAAATATATGTCTGACAAATTTATTTCCGTATCGGATAATGTTACTGCTGCCAAGCCTTCTGTAGATGTTGCCAGAGATTTCTCTGCCATTTTATCATCAGTCGATCTGAAAGGCGACAAAAGCGATTATACATTTGAAGGACGAAAAAATAATACAGTATTGTCTAAGCTGGTTTATTTTCCAACAGACAAAGGTCAACTGCAATTGGCTTATGCCATCAATTTCTTCGAAAAGGGAACTAACAATTATTGGGACATCATCATAGATGCAGTAACAGGTGCTATTATTGGCAAAACGAATCTCACAGTATCTTGTCAGTTTCACGACCATTCTTTTTCTTCTGAACATCAGTTGGATAGTATTCATTATAATTCTGAAAAGCCAACAGACCAACAAACTGAAGAGCACAAGTCTGCACTTGTAGATAATGCCTCTTACCGTGTGTATGCATTTCCAATCGAATCGCCTAATTTCGGTCAGCGCACGCTGGAAACCAGCCCGTGGTTTCTCGATGCTTCTCCATTAGGATGGCAAAATGACGGTGACGAAACTTATAGCATCACGAGAGGAAATAATGCCTACGCCTACGTAGACCTCAATGGTTCCAATGCATTTGGACCTAGTGCCGATGGAGGGGCACAGAAACTTTTTGATTTTCCACTAGATTTGAATCAGCCAGTAACTACCTATACCAATGCTTCTATTACAAATCTTTTCTACGCGTCCAATAAGATGCACGACATATTTTACAAATTTGGATTTGATGAAGCGGGGCGTAACTTTCAGTCAAATAATTTTGGAAAGGGCGAACCTTACACCGATTTCGATCCTGTTTTATCAGAGGCCAGAGACGGCTCCTCCCTTAATAATGCCAACTTTGCAACTCCTCCGGACGGTTTTTCTCCAAGAATGCAGATGTATCTTTGGAGGTACGGCTATTTGCTGAGCTACAATGCACCAAGTGATTTGGTGAACAGAAAACCTGCTGCAGGCTATAATGCTGACTTTGGAGGTGCCTTTCCAATAAACTCACCATTAACCGGTGATGTTGCAATAGCTACACCTGCAGACGGTTGTACGAACTTGGACAATACCAATCTGAACGGAAAAATTGCACTAATCCAGAGAGGAACCTGCAACTTTGATGTCAAATTCAAAAAAGCACAGGACAAAGGAGCGAAAGGTGTTATCATATATAATCCTACTCCGGGTCAAACGATCATCAATATGAGTGGTACCGATACCACTGTAACAATCCCCGGAATCTTAATTGACAATGAGGAAGGAGAAATCATCAAAAGCAAAATAGACCAGAATATTAATGTAAATGTCAACCTGAAATACAATACTTTCGATGTAGATGGAAGTCTCGATAACGGTGTTATAGCACACGAATATACGCACGGCATCTCTACAAGAAGTACAGGTAACGGCTACAGCTGTCTCAATGCCGCTTATGCCAATGAACAGATGGGTGAGGGTTGGTCCGACTTTATGGCGCTAATTGTCACTGGAAAAGCAGATGCCACAGCTGCGCTGCCAAGGTCTACAGGAAGTTTCGTGGCGAATCAAGGAGCTGACGGTCCAGGAATCCGACCTGCTAAGTATTCTCCTGATTTTGCCATCAATGATTATACCTATGGAGACACAAACGGGAAATACATAGACACGGGCGGCGGTGCCCTTGCCGTAGATGTTCATGGTGTGGGCTTTATCTGGGCAACGATGCTGTGGGACCTTCATTGGAAATTTGCTGATAAGTATGGTTATTCTAATGACATCGCAAACAATCCAAACTCAGGAAGCGGAAAAGTGGTTCAACTGGTAATGGAAGCGATGAAAATACAAGGTTGCTATCCGAATTTCGTAATTGGCAGAGATGCAATCATAGCAGCGGATGCTGACCTGAACAACGGTCAAAACAAATGTATGATTTGGAGCTCATTTGCTAAACGTGGTCTTGGAGTCAATGCCAGTGCTGGTGCTACAAGAGGAGCGTTACCTAATGCGATCTCTGACCAGATAGAAGATTTTTCTGTGCCGGCAGAGTGCTCTTTGGGGACTTCTGAAATTACAGTCAATAAGAAAATTTCTATCTATCCAAATCCGGCCAGCAAGGAAGTTTTTATTAAAACCAATGGCGTACAGATTTCTGGAAAAATCAAGGTTTCTATCTATGATATGTCCGGAAAAAAGGTAGATGAACAGTCGGTTAACGCCGATGAACCGGTTCTGACCTCTGCACTTCCTAAAGGTACATACATCCTGACCGGCACTGGCATTGGTGTGACATTCAGCAGTAAGCTGATTATTAATAAATAAAAGTTATTCCTCAGAAATTATTAGTATGTAAAATCAATACGACTGTAGTTTACAATCAGGAGAAGAGAAGCTGTCTCATTTGAGAGACAGTTTTTTTGTGGAATAATACAACTTTAAATTAGGTTTGTAATTTTAAAGATTTTCTGATCTTTATTTCTCATAACGGAACTTCTAAAAAGGAAGTTTGCTACAAAATTTCTGTAATGGGAGAGCTCAGAGTATGTAGCCTATTTTCGGATTGTAAGAATTTTATCAAAAGTTCAGTATGAAAATAGATTACCTAAGAATATCGACCATAGATCAAATTATAGAACTTCATAGAGACTCACAACAAGTCTGGCTGCGAAAAAAGCAATGAAGATGTTTTACTCTGCGCGATACGTGGAAGACCTGGACTAAAAAATAGCAAAAAGTCTCGAAAGATCTATGGCAACTCTCTATTGCTATATTCCCGCTTTAGGAAAAGGATATTAGGCTAGGAAAGATATTTTAGGATACTTGATAATTTCTAAACAAAAGATATTATATAGTACTATTATTAAAAAAATTGGATCTCGCCTCACTAAACTCATTGATATTATCGGCAATCCAAAACCAAAGAGGTGTTACCTGTACTAATAATCCTCTGCCTAAAGTCGTGATTTCATATTCAACTCTCGGTGGCACTTCGGGATAAATATTTCTCGACACCAATCCGTCCCTTTCTAATTCGCGAAGGCATTTTGTCAACATTTTTTGACTGATGCCGTTAATATGATTCTGTAGATTTGAAAAACGCATTTTGCCATCTATTCCCAGAGCGTGTATGACAAAAAGTGACCATTTGTTACCAACGTGATTCAATACATCTCGTTTAAGTTCATCCTGATCTTTATTCAAAACTTTACAAATGTCGTCCCAAGCTTTTACGATCTCTTCATCTGACATCAATCTTTCCATATTCTCTTATGTTTAAATAAAATATTTTGCTTAAAGATAAATGATTCTGATGAGAAAATTGAGAATAATGAGAATTTTAGAGACTATTATTATTTGAAAATTATTTGAAATTAATGTGGCTATCAATCAAAATACTAACATATAGGTAACTAGCTGACATCATTGTACCTTATTGTTTTACAGGTTTTAACGGTTTAAATTTGTAGAAGAAAAAGGAAGTGAATTGATCAGCAATGAACGAATTTCAATTCCAATACTTAATTTTTTTACAATGAAAAATAAATCAATTTTAATTTTGGGCGCAGGCGAATTAGGAATGCCGGTGATCAGAAATATAGCAAAAAAGTCTAAAAGCTACCATAACGTTACAGTCACCGTACTGCTTAGAGAAACAACGATCAATTCTGAAGATCCTGATAAGAAAAGGAATGTCACAGAGATCCGGGAGTTAGGGGTGGAATTGCTTGCAGGCGACCTTTCCGCTTCCTCTGCTGAGCTTATCGATATTTTCAGAAATTACGACGCTGTTGTTTCATGTACAGGTTATGGAACAGGCGCAGGAGGTTTTCAGCTGAAATTGGCCAATGCCGTACTGGATGCCGGTGTCAAAAGATACTTTCCCTGGCAGTTCGGCGTGGACTTTGAGGAAATAGGACGGGGAAGTGCGCAGGACCTTTTTGATGAGCAGCTTGATGTAAGAGAGCTTTTGAGATCGCAAAGTGCCACAAGATGGGTCATCATCTCCACAGGCATGTTCACCAGTTATCTTTTTGAACCTTTCTTCGGTATTTTAGATCTGGAAAATAAGTCGATCAATGCCATTGGCGGATGGGATACGGCAGTTACATTGACGACACCGGATGATATTGGCCGTCTTACCGCTGAGATCTTCTTTACAGAACCGCAGATAGAGAATGAGATTGTCTATATTGCGGGTGATACAATAACCTACGGAGATCTTGGTGATATTGCAGAATCATTATCAGGCCAGAAGTATGAGCGTACACTTTCCGATATGGGAGAGATCACAGATGACCTTAAAAACGATCCCACCAATTTCGTTAAAAAATACCGTTCGATATTCGGAGCAGGAAAAGGTGTTTCTTGGCCATTGGAGAATACCTTCAATGGGAAGAACGGAATCCCGACAACCTCTGCCAAACAATGGGCAAAAGATAATATTGACTGGAAATCTTACAATAAGTATTAAGAACACTATAATGAGATTCAACAAATTATAATTGTTATCCGTTAAATTGAATTACAAAGTTTGTTGCAGATCACAGTTATAAAAACGTCATTTTTTAATCCCGGGATTATGTGTCACGAGTTAGATCATCCTCAGACAATCAATATGAGGTATAGGACAAAGCCTATAACTCATATTGATCTGATGGATGTTTACTTCTTTACAACCCGTCGAAATAGATCTTTTTGATCTCTTTGACAGAAGCTTCCGCTCCAATTTGCTGACGTCTATCGTAAATAGCCTGTGCCTTTGTTCCTGCAAAATAACGCAACTTGTCTTTTTGGTCGGTTGCTGCTACAAAGATCACTTCCGCAATCTCATCAGGTGAAGAATCGGGTTTGATCATACTAAGCATTTTTTCTTCCGCTGAATCATAATACGGTAGTGCAGTGACATCTGAATTATGGTTAAACAGCTCCGTTTTCGTGGCGCTCGGAGCAACGGTCTTAACACCGACACCAAACATCGATAGCTCTATTGAAAGACATTCGCTCCAGCCTTCAACCGCCCATTTCGTACCATTGTAAATACTGGTGAACGGGAAGCTGGTATGTCCGCCGATGGATGTTATATTGATGAACAGTCCATTTTTATTTTCTCTGAAGTGAGGTGTAAAAGCTTGTGTTACCCGAACTGTTCCCAGAAAATTCGTTTCCACCTGTTTCACGATGTTCTCATCGGAAAAGGATTCCAACGCACCCATCAGCCCATATCCCGCATTGTTCACGACCACGTCGATCGGTCCTAGCGATAAAGCTTTTTCTACGGTCGACCTGATCTGTTCCAGATCAGTAACATCCAAAGGCAAAAGAATAACATGGTCCAATTGATCAAGTTCCGTTTCCTTTTCGGGATCGCGCATTGTAGCGATGACCTTCCAGCCTCTTTGTTGAAATAATTTAACGGTTGACTTGCCTATTCCTGATGAGGTTCCGGTGATGAATATTGTCTTCATTTTATAAAATTTTAAATGTTCTTTTACAAAATTACTGGCAAAAAGATATACATTTGATACCTGTATACAAAAGTATACTTAAATTATTATGACGGAAAAAAAACATTATTTCCAGGAAAAGATCAACGCCATCCAGGATACTATGTTTGTCATCGGTGGCAAATGGAAGATGCCGATTATCCTTTCTATCTATCAAGGCAATACAAGATTCAATGAAATTTTAAATTCAATACCGAAGATAACCAACCGGGTTTTGTCTAAGGAATTAAAACATCTGGAAGAAAATCTATTGATCGACAGAAAGGTCACAGACGATTATCCGGTCAAGGTAGAATACACTATGACGGATTATGGATTAAGCTTACAGGAAATTGCAAAGCCCCTGGAAAAATGGGGAAGAGATCATAAGAGGAAGATCAGGGAAAAATAATCATATAGAATATAGGTGATCAAAGGTGTTTTGATCAACAACTGAAATTGATCAGAATACTCTTTGTTATATTTCTAGGCGATCATCTGTTAGAGGTGAATAAACAGTCTGTCTTAAAATCCCGGATACTTTTCTGGATTGATCATTTGAAAATTTCTCCTGTGTAGGGTATACTTAAAAATGACAATCAAACAGGCTGTCTAAACTTGTTTGATTTTCGTAATATATTGTTTCAATTCTGTTACAACAGACTTCGGCAGTCATTCTAATTTTGTATCATAATAAGATCAAGATATGGAAACAGACAAAGTATGGTTAGTAACGGGAGCATCCAAAGGAATGGGGCTTTCACTGGTGAGAAAACTTATCGAAAGCGGTTATAGGGTCGCTGCAACAAGCAGAAAAGCGCAGAGTTTAATGGAGGCTGTCGGAGAATTTGACAAACAGCAGTTCTTACCGCTGGAAGTAGATCTGACAAGCGGAGAATCTGTCAGCAAGGCATTTGAAAAGACTGTCGGACACTTCGGGAAAATAGACGTTTTGGTCAATAATGCGGGCTATGGCATCGGTGGTGCTGTGGAAGAATTGAACCAAAAAGAGATCAGGGACAGTTTTGACATTAACGTTATGGCTGTGATTAAGACAATGCAGTCGGTCATGCCTTACTTCAGGCAACAGAAGTCAGGAAACATCATCAATATTTCTTCAATTGCAGGATTTGCGCCGGGAATCGGCTGGGCCATTTACGCCGCAACAAAATATGCGGTAACGGGACTGTCCGAGGTCATGGCAGAAGATGTGAAAGAGTTCGGTGTTAAAGTAACGGTAGTGGCGCCGGGCGCTTTCCGCACCGAGTTTCTGGAAGAAGGCTCTCTCGTTTTCGCTGAGAATAAAGTTGAAGGATACAATGCGATTAGAGCTTCACACCAAAAATACGCTGCCATGAACGGAACGCAGGCTGGAGATCCCGACAAGCTGGCCTGTGTCCTGATCGATCTTGCTGAAAATCCGAATCCGCCGGTACGCTTGTATTTGGGAAGCGATGCCTACAACCGTGCAAAGTACAAGATAGGCTTGTTATCAGAGGAGCTGGAACGCAATAAGGAGATTTCGTCTTCTACTGATTTTTAAATGATCATCTAAATTAATAACGCTGCCATTCGAAAGTGGCAGTGTTTTTTTTGTTTGATTTTCGTATATTTAATCAATGGAAAAAATGCAGTCACTGGAAGAATTTTACCGGTCGAAATTTGACCGGGTTCCTGAAAATATCCGTAATGGAGTAGGGCACTTCAATGTCTTTGCCATCGATGAGTACATCGGTAAAAATGATAAACCGGTGGTCTATAGCCGTAAAGATTATTTTAAGATCACCCTGATCGTCGGCCGAAACCGGATCCATTATGCTGACAAGGTCATTGATATCCAAAAGCAGGCGCTTTTTTTCACCAATCCGCAGATCCCTTACAAATTTGAGTGGCTTGATGGCCATAAATCTGGATTCTTTTGTGTGTTTACACCTTCTTTTTTTCATCATTTCGGAAACCTGAACGATTATGAGGTTTTTAAACCTGACGTGATACCGATCTTCGAGCTGACAGATGAGCAATTGGAAAATATAAAGCAGGTTTACACGAAGATGCAGACTGAATTGGCCTCAGATTATGCCCATAAATATGATCTGTTGAGAAACCTGGTGTTTGAATTACTTCATTATACACTTAAAATGAAACCGGCCTCAAAAGCTGAAAAACAACAGGCTAATGCTTCTCAGCGGATCACCCATCTGTTCCTTGAGCTGTTGGAGCGTCAGTTTCCTATCGAAGATGCGAGACAGCGAATCAACTTTCGTTCACCCTCTGAATTCGCCGGTCAGCTCTCCGTTCATGTCAATCACCTCAACCGGGCCGTTAAAGAGATCACTGAAAAAACGACTTCGGAGATCATTACTGAGCGTTTATTACAGGAGGCAAAGATTTTATTGAGACATACCGAATGGAATGTTGCCGAAATTGCCTATTCACTGGGGTTCAAAGAGGCTACGCATTTTAATAATTTCTTCAAGAAAAATATGCAGATGACACCGATGCGTTTCCGGGAAATGGAGTGACCATTTTGATCGATAAAATAATTTTAGAAGCTGATGGTTTTATTAGACAACATATACTTTCGTGTACCAAATCAAAACCATAAAATTGCAGATGCCTTATTTCAATCTAAATTGTTTAGATCTATTGGTAAACATGACGTTTTAGATAAAACTTATATCTGTACATTTAAGTATATCATCACCTTATTTTCGGCAACTACGTATTTCAATGCACCATCTCAAAAATATAAAATAGTAAAATTCCTATGATCGATCGGTCCATCTGTATTATATTTTAGATAAAAATACTATCCGGCACATTTAAGTATATTATTTTTGCTTACCAGATCGCCACTCTATCTTGCGGCTTAAGATAAAATTTATCACCTACTTTGATCTTAAAAGCTTCGTACCATGCATCAATATTTCTTACTACTCCATTGACACGGTATTGGGCAGGGGCGTGATAATCCTTTTCTACAATTAATCTGAACGCTTCTGGTGTGTAGAGACTTCGGTTGACTTGCGCAAAAGATAAAAAATAACGTTGATCAGGTGTAAAGCCATAAAGCTTTTTCTTTTCATCCGGATGATCTTTCAGATAGAGTTTGTAAGCAGCATGGGCAACGACAACACCTGTAAGGTCACCAATGTTCTCTCCAAGAGTTTGTGCTCCGTTCAAGTGAATTCCCTCTAAAGGCGAAAAACTGCTGTATTGTGCAATAAGACGCTGCGTTCGGTTCTCAAATTGCTTTCTTGTTTTCGGGGTCCACCAATCCCTCATTACACCATTTCCGTCGAACAAAGATCCCTGGTCGTCGAAGCAGTGTCCCAACTCGTGACCGATAATGGCGCCTATTGCTCCGAAATTCACTGCTGCATCGGCATTGGGATCAAAGAATATGGGCTGTAGGATCCCTGCGGGAAACTCTATAGAATTATATAATTTGCTGCTCGTCGCATCAACGGTCTGTGGCATTTGATACCATTCTTTACTTGTGAATTTTTTATTCAGAAGAGATCTTTCATGATCCCAGTTTGCTTTTGCGATCAGCTGTTCATTTAAGACAGGTTCTTTTGCGTCAAATTTCATTGATGAATAGTCTCTCCAGACATCTGGATATCCTATCCTGACTGTTACTGCATCTAGCTTGTCAATGGCTTCCTTTCTGCTTATTTCATCCAGCCAATCCAATTTTTCAAGTCTTTCGAGGAATGCCTTGCGAATATATCCTACCAGATCTTTTATACTTTTGAGATGGGATTCAGGAAAATATTCTTCAACATATATTTTTCCGACAAGCTGTCCCAGGCGATTGTTTACATATTGTATTGATTTTTTCTCTCTGGAAGTATCATTTTTTACACCGTTCAGCCGTGTTCCATAAAAATCAAAATGGTTCTGACGGAAGTCTTTTGATAATAGGGTAGAATGGTTTATGATCCAATGAAATGCGAGATATGCTGACCATACCTCAATTGGTGTTTCAGAAAATAACTTCGCTTTAGCTTTGATCGCCGTATCGGCCTGTAGGATGACTTGATCTACGTCGTCAACCTGTCTTTCTCCTAAAAATATTTTCCATGGAAAGCCTGGAGCATACGATTCAAGCTCGGCAGTGTTCATCAAATGGGAATTTATCCTGCTGTCTCGCATCTGAGCAGGTGTCCATTGTAAGGTTGCTAATTTTGTTTCAATTTCCAGGATCTTACCAGCCAATTGTTCATTGTTATTGATGTGGGCTAATTGTAAGGTACGAATGATGTGTTGTTTGTAATCTTCTCGGAGTCGTATTTTATCTGCGTCATTTTTCGTGTAATAATCAGGTGCAGGTAATCCGATGCCACTCTCGTTTAACGCAACTAAAAATTTGCTTCTGTCATTAAGATCGGGCGCGGTATGTATAGCAATGATCGAGAAAGATTTTGGATCAGCCATCCATTTTGCGATCTCTTCATAACTATTGATAGCGAGAATGCTTCTAAGGTCTTCCTCAATAGGCTTAATGCCAACCTCGTCCATATGGTCCGTGTCCAAATATCCTAGATAGACTGCTCTGATCTGTTCTAAAGACCGATTTGTAGAATGCTCGGTTTTAGCTCCATCACAGATCATCTCGTTGATTCGCATATTGATTTTATCTTTTGCTTCGGTATAGCTGTTAAATCCCGAAGCCCCGGCCGGAATTTTTGCTGATCTTAACCAACCTTCATTCACATAGGTGTAAAAATCATTGCCAGGTTGTACCATCTTGCTGATAAACTGTGTTTCTACGCCCCAATTTCCATACGTAGCTTTTCCTTTATTGAATTCGTTCTTCTGGGCCTTTATATAGAACACTCCAAATAATAATGCAAACGATAATATGACAACCCTGGTTTTACTGATTTCTGTAAACGCAACATTTATTTTATGAAAGAGACGGGAAGGATCCTGAGTTGAGATTAGTAGATTCATCGTGTATTAATTGTAAAGTGGCGAATCTACTACAATTTGCATAGCTGAAAATTGTATAAATGCGAACACATTATTTTTTTATCGTAAGAAAAAAATCTTTTTCATCAAATTTTTTTGGCTTTCTACCTACAAACGAACTAAAAGCATTATTGAAATGAGGCTGGTCGTAATAACCATTAGCTAAGGCTAACTGGGTCATTGTTGCAGATTTATGATCTGCATATACGATATCATCCAGGGCTTCCCGTACTTTGATAACATTGATAAAAAGCTTAGGGCTGATGCCTATAAGATCTTTAAATAACTTTTGCAGATGGCGTTCAGAACATTTCATTGATCTTGCCAGTGAAGCAACAGTCATGTCACCTCTTTTTTCCAAAATTAATTGCGTGCTTTTAGTAATTACTCCAACCTTGGCATTGGCTGTAAACAATGCAGAGAAAGTTTTTACAAGATAGCTGCAGACCATTTCATTGTTTACACCGATCATACTATCTAAATTCATTTCTTTAAAATGGATTAATTCGTTTGAAGGAAAAATCTTATCAGTAAATAAGTGAGCGTCTGAGATCCCAAAACAGGCTGGTGTCCAAGGGAAAAGTTGGACCATTGTTGCTTTTGTCGCGGAAAGAATATCAAGAGACAATGTTTCAGTGATCTGACCACAGAAGTAGATTCCTTCAGGTAAATGTCTGACCTGATCTTTATGCCTTACATTCAATCCATTTCCTTTGATAATGGCCATTGTGAAACATCCGTTAGGCGGAACACCTTTATCTAATATCGGAGAGTTACTTTTTACGTTATCTAGAATCCATAACTTTTTAATGAAATTTGCAATTATTCCATTGACAAAGTATTCATTATAGATAGTATTCATTTTGTAAAACTATAAAAAAGAGTGTGATATAATTAAAAATTTTAATGTCGAATTTTTAAGATCCCCAAAAACTTTTATTTTAAGCTCTGTTATTCTCAATTTTATAAAGAAGATATTCCTTCCAAGATCTTCTTCCCGTTTTCATTTTCCGGATTGAGCTCTATGGATCTTCTGTACATCTCGATGGCCTTGCTTTTATCTCCCATTTTCAATAAGATCTCTCCGTAGCTGTCATACACATTCCAGCTTTTTGGAAATAGATACACATTAAGTTTGAAAATTTCTAAGGCCTCTTTTTCCTGTTTATTGGCCATCATCCGGTATGCCCAATCGTTTAGCTCTGACTCGTTGGGGTTAAATGAAGGATTTGTCTTTTGTTCTTTTTTTACAAAATCAATGGCATTTTCAAACCCTATTGCTCTCAGATTTTTTCTTAAATAGGTCAACGGATCTGCCTTCACGATATCAGGATTGTAGCAACCTGCAATTTCTTCAACAAAATCTTCGGGACTGCTTCCTGCCAGATTGGTCAATACGATAATTGCCAGATCATCATCGGGATAGACCATTATCACAGATCTGTTTCCTCCGGACATGCCGACCGCACTGTGGTTTTTGCGGGGCTTTGTAATTCCCCAGCCTCTTGCCCAATTGGTCGGCGTCCCGTTATTAAATTGACCTGGCGTCCACATCATATCTAAAGTTCCTGGTTTTTTGAAGAGACGACCATCTTGTAAGGCGATGAGCCAGTTGGCCATATCTTCAGCAGTACTGTTGAGACCTGCTCCTGTCCGAACGAAATCTGGAAATTCTATATAGGTGTAGGTCAGTTTTGCTTCACCCTGTTTTCCATCAAAGTAACTATTGTAGCGATAAGATGGCGCATAATTTTGAATAATATCTCTAGAATCTCCGAATACCGTATTTTTAAGATGAGCGATATTAAACTGATCTTCCTCGAAATTTGTGGCAAAAGATCGGTTGGTTAACTTTTCAATAATTTTTCCCAACAGATAATAATTGGTCTGATTGTAACTGAACTGTTCTCCTGTTTTAAATTCAAGGGGAAGCGTTTTGAGTTTTTCCCAAATGACGGCTTCAGTCTTCAGTGGTCCAATATTACCTGTCATTGGATCAAGTAGTTTCAGGATCTCAGGCAATCCGGAAATATGGGTCAATAGCTGGTCGACAGTGATCTTCTGCCATTCAGCGGGCAAATTATCCAGATATTTACCAATCGGATCATTCAATTTGATTTTATCCTGCTCAACCAATTGCATCATGGCAACACCAGTAAAAACCTTTGTATTGGAGTTGATCGGGAAAATAGTTGTATTGTTTACAGGAACATTATTCTGCAGATTGGCGATTCCGTAGGATCTGCTTAAAACAATTTTTCCATTTTGCACAACAGCCATCTGCAATCCAGGGATCTTTCGTTCCTTCATTTCCCTTTGAATGATCTCATCAACATTGGAATTGGTTGGCTGAGCAAAAAACTGTGCTGAAATAATTAGAAGTAAAAAGTATATTCTCATACTATTAAGACAAGTTCAAGGGTCCTTTTATTACATCATCAATTACGGTATAATAATAAGCTGTTTTAATTCAATTTTAGCGAAGTTTTATTAAGCGCAAAAACAGATCCTGCTCTTATATTAAAAACAAAAAAGCTGCTTCTTTTGAGACAGCCTTTCTTTCATTCTGTGTGCTATAACAATAGACTGTCATGTATCAAATTTAGTGATGAATATATTAACTCTTTGATGATCAAGTAAAATAATAATCAATAATTAATAAAACGAGAATAGGTTATTCCTGCTCTTGTTTATTTTTGGAGGTAAACATATCGCAATGATTAGAGGTCATTTAGATATCCCAGATTTATTAAAAAGTTTTTTTTACTGCAGAAAAGTTTTTAACCTTGCTTCTCCAATTTTTTAAGAAGGCTTTCAGCATATAATCCGTGAACAGGTTTATCATCAAGAAAGTGTAATGTTTCAATCGACGTTACTACAGGATCAATGGTTTCATCTGTACCATATGCCTTGAGATCTTGGACAACTTTTTCAACTTTCATTCTTGGACTGCCTTCTCTAAGCATAACAATATCGCCTTTCTTTAATTTATCTTTTGACATAATTCTATTTTTGTATCATCTACCAAAAAGAACGCCATGATAAAAAATTATAGTTTTTTGACTGCTAAAAATTGTACAGAGAGTTATCTTCTACGAGTTAAAGGCGTTTGTAATATCCTTTTTTATCGACTGCAAAAACTCTTGCTGGTACATCATCATTTGATACGCTTCATAATAGCATTGGTGGTAGACAGCGGAATTTATCAATCCATTTGTTAACTTTTCATTTTTTGATAAATTTCTGTACTGTCATTGTTCCGTCTTCCAATTGTAGCTCCGTAAGATAGACGCCCTTTTCGAGATGGGAGACATCAATTTTATTTAAATCTGTACTGACAGCAATATTTATATTCTTACCGGAAGCATCAACTATCTTTATTTTTTTAACTTTAGAATCAGCCTCTATATTAATGTGATCAGTTGCAGGGTTTGGGTAAATTTTAATTTTGACTCCACCAACAGAACCAATATCATTTACGGCCAATGTCGCCGTCTTTATAGCGCGTGCAACGTAATTATCAAACGCAGAAGTTAAAGCGCCTCCGCCAGAAAAAATGTCAACTTCTGTTGGTGACTTAGCGGGAGTTCTTGCGAAAGGTCCGTATATAGTTGCGCCTATTTTTATATGAATATCTCCAGTGGTATAGTTATAAAATATAGTAATTGGTGTCCAGGTGTTGTCTGCAGCACCAGTAGTTAATGGCTGGGTAACTATCGCTGAATTCCCATTTCGTGTATATGTCAGGCTATATGCTTTAGCAACATGATCGTATAAAATAGAGCCAATCATAAAATTGTCACCACCATCTGCATACAATTGAAAACTAGAGGCTGCAGTTACAGCAGTAGTTGTCCCTGTATAGAAATCAGCAGAAATTTCGGCAATATTATTACCTGATGTCCTGTTTAGCCACGGTGTTTTTAAAAAATCATTTTTGAACAGCCACATATTTGAAGTAGTTGTTCTTGGAAGGGTCAAAGATTTGCCGTACGCGGCAATATTTATTTCTGCCACTTTAGCTTGCTCGGCAGTGCCGCCATCATTTGACCAGAAGCCTTGAGTGCCAAGATTCCCGATTGTGTAATCATTAAAATTATCTGAATCTAAGGTTTGTGAAAATGATAAATTAGATAATAGTGCCACAGCAAAAAATAATATTTTGTTCATTTTGTTCATTTTGAAATTATGTATTAAAACTAACCAAAATTTTGCTTTTATAAAAAATATTTTTGGCTATTTGGAGAGCATATCATTCCAAAACCTCCGTAAAAAGATTTGAGGTTCAATCAAATCTGCTTACTTATTGTTTCAAGGTATTGGTCACAGTTTCCTTTTGCCTGCCTGCATAGGAATCCGCATAGAAAAGTCATAAATCTTACAAGATGCGAGGCAGTTCATTGAAATTTCTATCCCTATTGTTCTCTTGGTATAAATCAGCTGATTTGATATTATTGTGAGTCAATTCATAGAATGTTTTAATGAACTAGTTCGTCTTACCCAATAAAAAGTCAGTTCGTTGTTTATAATAATGGCAGCTTTATATCTATTTCTTCTATTATTTGCAGGACATGATTATAAACTAGAGCTGATAGTGCCAGGCCATTCTGCTGAGTATAAAATTTACAAATTCATCTTCCGTTTTTGATCTGTCAATGAGTTTATTCCGGAATTCATATGAAGTCAAGGCTTTTACCAAGCGACCGTAGGTCGGAAAGTCTGATTCTTCAATCTTTATTCTTCCGGCGCCCGTTTTAGTATTGATAATTTCATCTTCTACAGTTCTGAGCTTAACAATAATGTGATGAAAGTTAAATGAACCCTTACTGCTGTATCTTTCAATAATATTTATTTTAAATGCGGTAAAATATATCGTTTTATAACCAAGGTTGGATCTTTTTTCCGGTCGAGTGATTTCTACTGTAAATTTCATAATTATGAATGCAAATATACTATTGAGTAATTTAAATTCGTACCAATAACTGAATATATTTGAATGATTTTAGGTGATAATATACTTAAATGTCCCAGATATAACTTTTATCTGAAAACATCACGTCTACTACAAGATATAAACAACATAGATTGAATTTAGGCATCTAGAATTATATTTTTTTGATTTGGTACATTCAAATATAAAGGATATGGGTAAAAAATGTAATTTAAGTTCTTTATATCTAGTATTGGAATATTGTGGAAGCTGACGGTACACTTCGTATATTTTCAAGTAAACGTGCCAGCCGACATCCGACAAAGATCTGCCGGGATGGTATCGGCATGGGAGGATATAGATAATAACGTTTGGTTAGAAACCGGACTTATTTGTATTTGATTACTACAGTTAACCTAATCTGTTTTTAAAGTGGTCCTCCTGTTTTATATCTTACTTTGATTTGATAGGCTCGGGTTGATGTGCCGACCATGTTACTTTGGCGCATGATTTGAGCGAAAATGAAAATCAACGGAAACTCAGTTTGACCTGATCACATGGAATCAGAATTGAAATCGATCATAGATCAGTGTCAAACAAACTTCTGGTAAGACAAGAAGAGAATATGTTGATCATGCCGCTGCCGTAATTGAAGGATATGAAGGTTTCCGATAAAGCTACATAAAAAACTGTGAAATAGAATTGAGCTAAATAAATATTTTTATGAAAACAATGATCACCTTACTTCTTTTGCCGTTGCTGATGGCCTGCCAGTCCAATAGTTTTGATCTGGACAAATTATCATTTCCGGTAGACATATCAGGCCTTGAGAAAAAATATGAGATCAGTAGAAACAATGATCTTTCTGGCATTATCATTTACAACAGTACATACCCGGCACTGCTTCATTTTTCCGGAAATTCCTTTTCGGGAACTTTGAACAAACAGGAATCTTCCATATTGTCAAACAATTATGTATCTTTTTACGAGAACAGAACGACAAATAAGGTGAATGCCTTCATGCTGGAGATAAAGACCACAAAAAAAGCAGAGGAGTTTGAGAAAATGTTAGAAAAGAAATTCGGGAAGACCGATTTCTATTACCGGGATACGGAATTTTCGTACAGGATCTGGAATAAGGGCAACAAGCGCTACCTTTTGGAAACCAACAATACAGGGAAATATAATGGTGAACAATTCAAATCCTGCAGTTTACATGTGGTTGCAGAAGGAGATAAGCTGCTTAACGATTATTTTATTGCGGGAGGGTTCCAATATTACGGTGATTACCTACGCGAGAAAGACAAGCCTGAGCATAAAGGTAAGAAATATACTTACAGGAATTTTGTGGACGAAAAGGAAAAAGAGGACGGTCGGGATTCATTTTACCTGAGAGATTATGTTAAATAAAAGCTGATAAAAGGATGTGAATTAAATCACAATATACCTGCGATCAAAAGGTAAGAAGATAAAATTGACCGGATATGGACCGGAACTTGTAAGGACCTAGAATGGCTTACAAGACCATTATTAAATTTTAGAATAGTAAGAAGTAACCATTATTTAATTCAATAAAAAGCTCTGTCATGAAAAAACTTTTTTTTATTATCCTAATCCCTCTGATATTATCTTGTCAGGACAAACAATCTAAAAATCCCCCTATCACTAATTCCAATCCGGTCAATGTCACTGAGAAAAACCTTTTGTCGTCCTATGAAAAGTATGTGAGGCTTTTTCCCAAAGAGCCTATATACTATGTCTATGTGGATCATGAACAGTGTTTCTTTGATATCCTGGTCAATGACATTCCCGCCTTTCAATATTTTGAGGATGGCGGCATGATGTCTCCTGTCATTCTCAATAATTACATTGCCAGATCGGGAAAGCAAAAGATCACCTACAGGTTATATCCGCAGACAGAACGTGAAAGGGGAGAAGGATTCAAGGAACTGACGCCTTATACTCGTTTCAACCTTACGCTTTACTCCAGAGACAACGCAGATTCTGTCACCAGTTTTGATAAGCAGGTGAAGCTGGTCGAACACACCGATCTGAAGAAAGCTGACGGAAAAACATTTATAGCGGCAGGAAAGCCCTACTATGAGTACACCATTGAGTTTGATGCAACTGTGCCATACAATGATATTGCAAATTTGAGTAGTGCTCAGGACCTAAGGAAAATGGACAAGAAAGAACTTGAAAAAAAGACAGTTGAAGCTTATAACTATCTTAGGGACATTATCATCGATAAAAAGAAAGATGAATATTTTCCACTGGTCTTCAACAGTGACCTCAGATATGTCCAATCAAACTATTACAGTAAAGCTGAGCTTAAAGAGACTGCAGCTGACGACCTCTTCTATTTTAATACCCCATCGTTTAAATTGGAGCCCATAGAAAACTACGCCATGAAAATATATGGGGACGGGAAGCTGGTCTGCCTTGAACATACATCCAATGATCTTAGATTGAAAGGTCGATCTTCACTATGGGGAAAATATGATGCGAAAGAAGGTGGTGTTAGGGTGAGATTCTTACGTATTTTACTATATATGCCAAACGATAAAGATACTTTTGAGGTATGGTGATACAGAATGACTTTTAATAAACTTATCACAAAAGAAAAAATGAAGCTTGAGATCTTTGAATACATCGAGATCTTGTACAATAAAAAAAACGGCAAAGTACCCTAACTTACAAAAAGATCGAGGAATTTAATAATCAAGACAATATCTATCAAAATGCAGCTTAACTTATATCAACACACTACATGATATGAAGTAGCTATGATTGACACCCGTCCTGAATAATTTGCAACTATATTCACCTTTTAGATTATACCTGTCCTTAATGAATTGACATAAATCTTTTTCTGATAATATGCTTGCTGTTGCCGGAAAAGTATTCATGGAATATTTTTTTTGGTTATAAATCTGTCAGAAATTGCCAGATGTCTATGCATGTGTTTTTTTTAGTAGTGAGCCTTGGAAGCATTCATTTTATCTTTTAAGTAGCTGCATTGCTTTCATGATCTTCTTGTCTTTCTTGAGATCTTCGAAGTTATCACCCTGCAACACTTCTATGTCAGGCTGAATACTGCTTTTGTAAATTTTTGAATTCCGGTCAACAACATAATCGGTCGACAGATTGATTCCCGCATCCTTATTGATCCTGAAACCCTGCACGGCGGTCGTGTAATCAGCTGTTTGTTCACCTACAATATAGGTGTTCTTTCTTCCGATCAGTGATATGGTGGTCATTTCCCCGGCGCTGGCCGTGTAACAGCTGGTGAGGATAACAATCGGAATATCTTTTTTAAGCGGGTCTTCTAGTTCTGTCTTCCTGACCAGTTCGATACCGTCGATCAGCATTTTACCGTCCTTGATTTCCCACTTTCCGGAAGATTCACCTTTCGAATTCCTGAAGCCTCCGAAAACGATATTGTCACTGCCTATGAATTCTTTCAATCCCAATAGGATAGGATACATATTCCCACCGGTGTTGACTCTCAGGTCGATGATCCAGCCTTTGATCTTGGTTGAATTGACTTTGTTGATATGAGTTGTGATATCATTGGCAATACTGTCGACCTTCTTAAAGCCAAAGTCATCATTTCCCGGTATCCTGATGTAGGCTGTTTTTTTATCGATTAGCTGGCTTACCACGGTCTTTTCAGTTTTTAATTTGCCCTTCAGATAAGCATTGGCAGAACCTGCGGGCTTGTTCCATCCATAGGTCTTTCCTTTATATTTCAGACCTCCATGATGGTCGTTGAGCAGTTCGAAGACCTCGGTGTATAAAGGAACCAGATCAGAGACAAAGTTGAGGTCTTTAGCTTTATCATACAATTTGCTTTCAATCAATTCGACATTGGACGTATCGACTGCATTTGATGTTATAAGGTTAATGGATTGATCCACAAATGATCTGATGCTGTCATTTTTGAAAGTTTGGGAAAATGAAGAGGCGTAAAAGAATATAAAAGTGATGAAGATAAAAGATTTGATCATAGTCTTGGTAATGGTTACAAAGCAATAGTCCAAATATAAGGAATTACGTTTAACTGTGCATTTGTACAACTGTAATGGTACTTACTATTTACAGGCAAGCTTAAGATTATGGTGATGATATACTTATATGTACCAGATATAACTTTTATCTGAACATAAAGTTTACTACTAGGTATAAACAATTTAGATTGGATTTAGGCATCTAGAATTTTATTTTTTGATTTGATAAACTAAACGATCATATTTTATTTCGTAACAAATAACAATATCTTTGTTAAGAATTTTTTTGAACGATTTTCGTCTATGTCAGAACAAGAAGTAACTTATCCCGTTTACTCTCCCTCATCGGTCATCGGGCTTTTCAGCAATGCTTTGAAGCTGAATGCTACGGTCAATCTCATCTATCTGAAAGGTAGGTATTCCTTTGGTGGGGGTAAAATCTACGGTAATTATTTTATGACCTTCTGTTCTCAGAAGGTGACCACGTTTCCATCGGGGTTCGCATCTCTTCTCTGCTCAGAAGTAAGATGATCAACAATGAACTATATACGCTCAGAGGGTTTATTGAAAAAAGCATCAAAAATTCATCTATTGAACTCCGTTTCGTAGTGGACGAGATCATCCAGAAGGAAGAAAGGTCTATATCGGAAGAGGAATTGCAAAGATATGAGCTTATTCAGAAAAAACTCGAGCTTGGTTCGAAGGATCTTGAAACCCTTATCGGGGATAAGATGCTCAAAAATGAAAAAGTAAGGGTTGCCAACATTTACGGGAACAACGCTATTGTTCAAAAGGATTTTGCGGAAGGGCTGGATGTTTCAGGGCAATATTTTGAGATCGATGACCATAGTTGCAATATCACATCTTCCACAGCGATTATTTCCAAGCTTTACGAAATTTCGGGTATGGCTTATGATATAGTTGCCTTGGTAAGGGGAGGAGGTGATCGTCAGAGCATGGAGACGTTTAATAATATTCAGATTTCTGAGCTATTCATTGAACTTAATACAGTAACTGTCACGGCAATCGGACATGCGGTAGATGAAACTTTACTTGATAAACTTGCTGATAAACGTTTTCATTTACCTCACGACTATGGTGCTGGATTACATGCGATAGCAGAAAAACTCTCTCATGAACGATCTAACTCAAGATCTCTTTTAATTGATGAGGTCAAGAAAGATGTTTCAAAACAGTTTTCTGAGCAGGTTAAAACCTTAACTGAACAACTGTCCAAAAGAAACGAAGAATTCCAGAAACTTCAGGAATCGTCAGTCAAACAGCTTCAGGATACGCAGAAGAATTTCGCCGAACAGGAGATGCAACGTAAAGAAGAAATGGAAAGCTACAAAAAAGAGATGCATACTCTTCATGAAAGGAATATGCAGTCCGCTATCAATGAAAAGACCGCCACTATTCAGGCGCGGTTGGAAACATTGAATCAGGATAATATCAGACTGAATCAGGAATTACAAAGCAGCAAAACTGATTATATAAAGATCATATTCGCATTTATACAGGCTTTAGTCATCGGATTTATATTAGCGAAAGTTCTTTAACAGCTCATTGATCTTGGATATGGTTTTCTGTGGAAAGAAAAATCCTATAGTTTGTGATATTGATTATTCCGGCTGAATAATAACAAAATGAACCAATGGAAATTCTCTTTTTATATTTTCACGAATACGCTTTATGGCTTCAGTGATCTCTTCTGTATCCAAATGGTCTTCAAAATCGATAATGAGCATCAGTACAACTTCCTCGGGTGACTGGTAAGTAGATAATATATTTTTTGTTCTGACCACGGCAGCGTCTTTTTCAGCCAGTTTGGCAATCTTTTCTCTCGTTTCCAGGGCTATTCCTTCGCCCATCAATAGGCTTCTGCTTTCCCTTGCCAGAATAAAAGAAACAAACACCAGTATCAATCCTACAATGATCGATGCAAGCCCATCCAATTCTGGGATCTGGAAGGTGTGGCTGATTCCCATCAATACCATTACTACAATTAGACCTGCGACTGCCGCACCATCTTCAAAGACTACAAGAAAGCTTGCGGGGTCTTTGCTTTTGATGATAGCATCCCACCATTTCAGACCGTTGCGGGTTTTGTTGAATTCTTTGACGGCGATATATAGAGAAGTTCCCTCGAAAATTAGTGAGAGCACCAATACAATATAGTTCCAGAAAGGGTCTTTCATCAATTCAGGTTCCAGAATATGCAGGATCCCCTGGTAGATGGACAATGCACCACCAAGACCGAATATCAATATGGACACGACAAACGACCAGAAATACAATTCTTTCCCATAGCCGAAAGGATGATATTCATCTGCCGGCTTTTTGCTTCTTTTCAATCCGTACAGCAATAGCAGCTGGTTGGTCGTATCAACAGTAGAGTGGATTCCCTCAGAGATCATAGAAGAACTGTTGGTGAATGCGCCCGCAATAAACTTTGTTAGAGCTATCAGCAGGTTGGCGGCAAGTGCACTGTAAATTGATTTACGATTGTTGGCCATTTATGGAATTAGGGTATTAGATAGAAAGATTATTTGACTTTCAATAGAATGTATATCATTTTACAATTTGCTGTCCATTTTTCTCTTCATTCCCAAAATAATGCGTTCTCTATGAATGAATCCCCAATCTGCTATGGTGCTCGTGAGCTTTTTGAGTGATTCTCCGTACTCAGTAATTTGATATTCCACAGCGACCGGCGCCGTGTTAAGGACTTTACGATTGATCAGTTCATTGATCTCCAGATCTTTCAACTCACGGCTGAGCATCTTGCCGGAAATGCCTTTGACTTCTTTCAGCAATTCAGAATACCGCATCGGCTTATAGCACAGGCATGCGATAATGGACATTTTCCATTTCCCGTTTAAAATTTCCATTGTATCACTGATTGCCAGTATCTTTTGGCTGCAATCTTTTACCAGATCAAATTCTTGTTCCATACCATTCACTTGGTTACCCGTTTGTCACTATAACTTTTTGTCACTTAGTTACAAAGATACACATTGAACAGATGACTTTGCCCATTCAATTTATAAATAAAAAAATGGAATTAATCAAAAACCTGAAATGGCGTTATGCTGTCAAGAAATACTCTGAGGAGAAGGTCAGCGAAGACAAGGTCGACCAAATTGTTGAAGCCATCAATCTTACCGCCTCGTCCTGCGGAATACAGCCATACAGACTATTTGTCATCACCAATCCAGAAATTAGAAAAAGGTTGGGAGAAGGGTCATTCAATGCACAGATCCATGCTTCTTCTCATTTACTGGTCTTTGCCGGATTCAATGAAATAACCAGTAATTACATCAGAGATTATGTTGAGATGACGGAACAGCAGCGAAATTTGGAAAAGGGAGCATTGGACGTGTTGAAGGATACGCTGATCGATTATTTCTCTGTCCAGACACCCGCACAAAATGTGATCTGGTCTGATAAACAGACATATATCGGTCTGGGTACAGCCTTAATTGTTGCTGCGGCAGAACTTAAAGTGGATGCAACCCCTATGGAAGGCTTTGACCCGAAGTTGTTTGATGAAGTTTTAGGTTTGTCGGAAAGAGGTCTTCATGCCTCGGTCATCATTTCATTGGGCTATCGGGATGCTGCTAATGATTTCCTGGCTTCAATGTCAAAAGCCAGATTACCTGTCAATGAATTCTTGACCAGAATAGATTAGGAGGTTTGAGATCGGAAAGGAATCTAATAGTCTAACCTTGAAAATTATTGATTAAAAATAGAAGCCCCGACGTCGGGGCTTATTTATACTGTTAATGATTGAAGGTAAGAGATGATAAGTCCATCAGATTGTTAAATTTGGGCGAGCGTCAATTTCATCATAAGGTCTATTTGCTCTTCGTTTCCCAGCTTGAATAAATGTTTATCAAATACTGTAAATCCATTTTTTTCGTAGAAGCGGATCGCTCTCAGATTTTGTTCCCAAACGCCAAGCCAGACAAAATCTACCTTTCGTTCTTTTGCCAGTTTGATAGCTTTTTCATAAAGTATCTGTCCGACCTTTTTTCCATGAAACTCTTTCAAAACATAGATCCTTTCGATCTCAAGTGCTTTTTCACTTTTGATCTCCGTTTGAGAATCTCCGAAATTTACTTTTAGGTAACCGATGATCTCATTGTTAAGCTCTGCAAAATAAAATTCAGAGTTTTTATCCGATAGCTCAATTTTGACTTTCTCGGTTGCAAAAGCAGTTTCCAGATATGTTTTTAGGTTTTCTTCACTGTTGTCTGAAGAGAATGTTTCGGAAAATGTAAGTTTTCCAATGTTTTGCAAGTTGAAAAGATCTGTGTCTGCTGCTTTTCTTAAGTGTATATTTAGCATATTTCTTTAATTTTCTTCATTATTCCATTCGTAACTGAGCCAGTCATTATTCTGCAAAGCACCTATTCTTTCATAGAATCTCTGTCCTGATGTATTCCAGGGTGCGACAGTCCATTTGATCTGCAAACAATTGTTCATAATAGCTTCGTCTTTAAGTGCGACCATCAATTTTTCACCGATCTTATGACCACGATAATTCCGATCGACATAAAGTTCTTTCATATAAATGGCAGGACGGTTTTGCGCTGTGAATGGTAAAAAATAATACACCAAAATACCAACGATGAGATCGTTGTCACTGGCCACAAGGCAATAAAAATCTGGTGGCTGCTTTTGAAAGCCTTTTTCCCGAACGATCTCTAGGGTAATGGCAAATGTATCGATGTACTTCTCAAAAATAGCCAATTCTCTCATGAGTCCCCAAATTTGCCGGCTATCTTCTTCTAATGCTTTTCTGATGGTGATATTCATTTTCTGAACTTTTGACAAAGCTCTGGATTTTCCACGGGGAATAATTTTACAAATGATAAAAAAAGTAATTATTTAATGTTGGCCCTTATGCGGCTTAGGCTGACTTGTGTGATCCCTAAGTAGGAGGCAATATAGCCCAACTGTACTCTTTGTAATAAGTTGGGATAGTTTTTTAGTAGTACTATATACCGGTCGGTAGCATTGCCGAACTGTCTTGTCAGCAATCGGTCTTCTGCTTTAAGGAGTTCATTCTCTGCGAACCTAATGCCCCAATTGGCAATCTCAACATTTTCATTGTATAGGTTTCGCAGGTCTTGCGTGTTGAGTTTGTAAACAACACAATCTTCCAGCAGTTCGACATTCTCGTATCCTTTCTTACCTGTAATGTAACTTTTGAAAGAGATGATGGTATCACCTTCCTTTCCAAAAGAAAATGTAGTTTCATCTCCGTCATTAAAAACAAATGTTCTCGCAATCCCTTTTTTGATAAAGTAAAGATCTTTTTCAATTTTATCTGAAGAGATGAGAATATGATTTTTGGGAAAACTTAGCTCTTTGATATGACTTCTGAGTATCAGCCGGGAAGATTCTGACAGAGGATAGACCTTATCAAGTATTTGTTCAATATCCATTGGTTTTAATGCAAATGAAGGTTTTAACGAAGTTCAAAGATACAAATTTCTCATACCTCGTAATTTTTGAATACAGCAAAACTTAGCGCTCAATTGATTTATTTTTCTCCATAAGGATCCTATTGCAAATCGAACGAAAAAAATGATTTTACTTTCGAATTTAAATTCATCGTCGAGAGCTGTTGTCGTTTGATTATTCAATTGTATCTCTCAATAATTTCTTTCTTATCCAACATTATAAGCAGATCATTTTTCAACTACCATCATTCCACGTGAGGCTACCTGATTTTCTATAGCAAATATATTCCGTGGTCACTGCGGAAAAAAATCTTTTTGGGTATCCGGGATTGGAGATCCCAGAACCTCCGCAAAAAGATTTCAGACTTTCATCAATGTTCTTTCAAATTGTTTTCAAGGAATTGATTGCAGTTTTCCTTGTGCCTGCCTGAATGGTAATCTGCATAGAAAAAGTCAGAAACCTCACAAGATGCAATTGCAGTTCATTGAAATTTTGATCCTTATTATTCTTCAGATATAAATAAGCTTATATGATCTTATGATAGGTCAATTTATAAAATTTATATACAGATCAGTTCTTCCGATGGAACGATAAAGTAAAGAATAGAAAAAGGTCAAAGTTTCCTTCAATCTGCAATCACAGGTTTTTGATGGCAAGTGCGGGAAAAACAGGTCTCCGCCGTACTCGGAGCAGGAAATATGAAATTCAACATCGTCAACGAAATTAAATTGAGCTACTCAAGAAAGGGAAATTGTGAAAGGTCTATATCATCATCAAGAGATGCGGTTGATGTTTTCAGAGCGCACTTCGATGAGGAGGAAATGGATTATAGGGAATCTTTCTTTGCACTGTATATGGATCAGGCAAATAAGGTGTTGGGAATCAAAAAAATATCCGAATGCGGAATTTCTTCGACTTTGGTGGATGTTCGCATTATTATGCAGGCGGCTCTTCTTTGCAATGCTTCGGGGATTATCGTTGCGCATAATCATCCTTCAGGAAATTTGAAGCCGTCTGGTTGTGATATTAAGATGACCGCTAAGATCAAAGATGCGGCAAAAATACTTGATATGTCTTTGCTTGATCACGTGATTTTGACTTCGGATTCGCATTTTTCATTTGCGGATGATGGGATAATATGAGTAGTAAAATAATAAGCAATTAAAAAATAATAGAATCAAATAATATCTAAAATCAAGATCATGAACAGAATAGGAAATCATAACGCAGTTTCAGAAGTCAGTACCTTGTTGGTACTTCGTCACAGTAACAATTCTGTCGGAATTGTACAGGGAATCGAACACAACGGAAATCTGATAGACGTTCCGCCTGACCGTAATAAGGTAGATACAATCATGCGGATTGATTCGGCGGAGGATTCTTTTACGGACTTCTATTTAGATTTTTACCATCAGCTGAAAGATCCCTCTGAATATTCATTTTTTAAGGTGAGGGAATTCGAGGCGCACGATACAGCTATAGATTTACAGGAATACATTGATTGTTTATCTGAGGTTGAGCGACAAGATCTGAAAGCGGTTGAAATCTCTATTGAAGCGGTCAATGCTTTCAGAAATAAGAAAACCATTGAAAATGAGCCTTCTGTTTTGAAAAAGGGTTTTAGTCACGGGTCAGTTATTAGTAATAGTAGTTCTCAATACCGCTATAAGATTGAAGATGTTCCGTGGGAGAAGATGGCTGAATTGAGTCTTGACAGGGAAAAATTGGAAGAGATAGGGGCGTTGGATTCTTTGTTAAAGGGATATAAGACACCAATGTTGATTCAGGTACTTTTTAATGATGGGGAAGCGGTAAGTAATACTGATGCACGCTTGCAGTTGCGGATCGATGATGATGGAGAATTGTTTGTGAAGGTGTATCAGGTTTGTAAACGGGTGGATTTCAGAAAGAAATTTAAAGGTCATAAGTTTACAAAAGAGGACAGGGTCAATCTTTTAAATTCTGGGAATATGGGCAGGGTGGTGGATCTTGTTGATACGGTGACAGGCGAGATAATTCCTTCGCTGATAAGTTTGGACAGGCTGACCAACGAGCTGATTTCTTTGAGGATGGAATTTGTACGGATTCCTGATGTGCTTTGCGGGGTGAGATTGGATTTGGAACAGAAAAAGATTCTTCTTGATGGGAAAGCTTTGTTTGTTGAAAATATGGTATCGAAGAAAGGAAAGCTGTTTTCTGCTAAAGTGCAGTTCAATGCGGATAGGCAATGGGTCGAGTTTATTTTTGAGAATAAGTTTAGAAGTTCTGGTTTTAGCGAAGTACATCATTCTGAAAGGGAAGTTCCTTCACATTTTAGAGGTATTAAGCTTCTCAAATTTCAGATTGAGAAGTTAAAGGCAGGTAAGATGGCTTATATCACGGGATTGGAGAGCAGAAAAGGCAAGGCCTATCAAGGATATATCAGTTTTGATAAGACGATAGGGAGAATCGTATTTTCATTTAAGAATCCGAACAAGAAATAGGAGAGTGTCGAAAATGGTTTAAGGAGTTCCCGTTGAAGGAGTAAGAAATTTTGAACATCATTTTTAGGTAACCTGTAAGGTCAAAAGACTTTGCAGGTTGCTTTGTTCGAGTTTTAAAAAAGGCATGGTTGAGAGAAATCGGGCGGCAAAAATGCAATTCCTCCCTATGGTCGGAAACGTATTTTTGCGAATTTGGAGCAACCCCATTTCTAAAACATTGCCGGGCTTGGCTTTACTGTGTTTTTGAAAAAAAGGTTGCCGAAAATTTACAAGCTACTATTTCTAAATTTCTTTAAAAGAGTTTAACCAACTATTATTTAGTTAATCTACGCATTTCGAATATTTTCGGGCATCTCGTCATATGTTCTTCCATTTAATAATCTTCCGCTAGCTTTTTTGTTTTTACCACCCCATTGTTTAAAAAAAAATGCAACTTTATTCTGTTCACATTGTTGTTGAATGTTGGTAACCCAATTTTCTTTCATAAGTCGAGGTCTGTGACCGCTCTCCCCGCCAACTATAACCCAATCAATTCCACAAAGATTTAGATTTACTAAAGGTCCAAGAAGGGGCTCTAAAGACAAAAATTTAATCTTAGACTTAATCTGTCTTAAATGTTCAATTCTGTTAATAACTTTTGTGTTTTCTACAGATACACCCATCCAAATATTGTCAGTCCAATCTAGTTGGCTACTAACATCTAATAATCGTTCAGATCTTTTAGTCAAAACCTGAAAAATATGTTGGGGATTATTATTCATTACTTCAAAAACTTTTTTAATAAAATCCAAACTGATTTTATCGTGAAATAGATCACTCATTGAATTAACAAAAACTACCTTGGGCTTTTTCCACGTATAGGGTGTATCTAGGGTGTCGATATGCTCTTTTACTATTTTAAATCCATCTTTGTACTTTTCCTGTCCCATAGCCTTTAATCTACGTGTCATAATTTCTGCATAACAAAATTTACAGCCAGCTGATACTTTTGTGCATCCGGTTGTTGGATTCCAAGTCATTTCTGTCCACTCAATTGATGAATTTGCCATTTAATTAAAATTTAAAATACAGTTTTTTGATATTAGAACAGATTTTCTGTGTTTAATATTATCCATGAAAATAACCTTTGTTTTTTCTTTTTCCACTAATTTTCTCAATGCTTCTGTGTAATGGAATCTGCTGTAAAGACCGCTTGTTTGATGTTCTTCAAAAAGTTTGTAACTACTAAGTCTTTTACCTTTATATTTTTCCAATAAGTCATCTGCAAGTTTTTCTATGTTTGCTGATTTATCATCAAATAGTTCATTGATTTCAGAACCATACTTCTTTGCATCAAATGTGTATGTATTTACCCCATCGAACACTGTTCCTACATTAGCAAAGTCATTATAGATTGTTTTTATTAGATCGTATCCTCTAGCACCCTTAGTAATATGTAAAATATAGTGGCTTGTGGCGTCTGAATCTTCTTCTTGAAATTTGAAGGCAGTGTAAAATACTTTTTTACCTAAATGTAGCTTATATTCATCTCCCAACCTTTCAATGATTAAATTAAGCTTCTCAGGAACGGTAGATTTAAATCGTCTATCTAATTTTAAATTGTTAAAAGTAGTTGGAAATAGATCTTTCATCAAATCTTCGAACTTATTATTTTCCAAAGCTGGATGAATTCTTTTTGTATTTACAAAAATGAAAATTTCATTACCCCAATTTTTAAGAAATTCAGCAAGAACACGAGTTTCAATACCTTTATATCCAAAAGGATCAATAAATAATAAAGAAGGATAATCATTTTTTGTTCGATCCTTATTTCCACAATGCGTATTTTTAACTAAAAACTGTGTTATTTCTTCGCTTTCACCAACGGTACTACGTCCAAAATGGACTTTCTGCTTAAAAGTTCCTGCGGGAAATTCTTTTATAAAATTGCTCTTCAGAATTTCATGATAGTAATTGTCATTAAAAATCATTCTAACATTTTCTCTCAGTAATTCTGTTTTACTACAGTGTCTAGCTACTAATATCGGTGTTGAAGCATTTCCATCTTCATAGACTCCAGGTCCAGCAAAAAGGTCAATGTATCTTATTTGCTTAGGAGGATATTTACTCGCTATGATACTACAATAACTAGGGAAGTATTCAGAAATTATGCTTGCTTTAATTTTTGATGATATTGTTTGATTCTCAAAAAAATGATTTTCTTTCATGATTTAGTTTTATTTAAAATATATATCAAATATTTGATTGTAAATTTATTAAAAAACTTATATAATTAGATAATGTTTATAATTTTGGTAAATTATAAAAAAGAAATATTTTGATTAAAGATTATTCCAAAAGTAATTTTTATTTAATATCATTAATTACGGATTTCCGTTTTTTTATTTTTACCTCTAATCGTATATTTATCCGTTTAAAATAAATTATGTCAACAAGCTTTACAAAAGTTCTAGAAAAATACCGTAAAATCTCATTCTCCCAAAGAGATAAAGGAGATCGATTTGAAAGATTGATGAAAGCATATTTGCTAACTGATCCAAAATATACCGCAACATTTAAAAAGGTTTGGTTATGGAACGAATTTCCTTCAAAAGCTGATTTAGGAGGAAATGATACGGGAATTGATTTAGTCGCACTGACTTTTGATGGCGATTACTGGGCTATTCAGTGTAAATGTTACGATGAAAATACTTCTATTGATAAAAAATCTGTAGATACTTTCCTTTCGACATCAAGTAGGTCTTTTAAAAATGAGGATCTTCAGACTACTCATTTTGCTCACTGCTTATGGATTTCAACTTCAAATAATTGGACTTCGACCGCAACTGACTCTTTGAAAAATCAAAGACCACCAGTTACTCGAATAAACATTTACGATTTAAATGTTGCTCCTGTTGACTGGGAAAAATTGGAAAACAATATTACTGGTGAGCTCGCAAGAACTAAAAAATATCCATTAAAAGAACACCAAAAAAACGCACTTGAAAATACACATGATTATTTTAAATTAAATAATCGTGGTAAATTGATCATGGCTTGTGGTACAGGTAAAACATTCACCTCACTTCGCATAGCTGAAAATGAAACTAATGGAAAAGGGCTTATTTTATTTTTAGTTCCTTCAATTGCATTATTGGGACAGACTCTTAATGAGTGGAGTGCACAAGCCAACGAGAAAATAAATCCTATCTGCATCTGTTCAGATCCAGAGATAACGAGGAAAAAGACGAAAGTAGAAGATATCGATACATCATCGGTAATTGACTTAGCGTTACCTGCTTCTACAAATGTGCCTAACATAATTCAGCAGTTTCATAAATTAAAATCACATGCAAATGACGGCATGACTGTCGTTTTCTCAACCTACCAATCTATTGAGGTTATCGCAAAAGCACAATCTGACTTAGGAAAAATATTTCCTGAATATGCGGAATTTGACTTAATAATTTGTGATGAAGCACATAGAACCACAGGTGCAAAATTAGCTAGTGAAGATGAGTCCGCTTTTACAAAGGTACATGACAATGATTTTTTAAAAGCAAAAAAAAGGTTGTATATGACAGCAACTCCAAGGCTTTATGATCAAGAGACTAAGAGTAAAGCTGCGCAGGCAGATGCATTACTTTGGTCAATGGATGATGAAAAGATCTACGGTGAGGAAATTTATAGAATTGGGTTTGGAGAAGCAGTTGAGAAAAAGTTATTGACTGATTATAAGGTTCTTATTTTGACGTTAAGTGAAAACGATGTACCTCCTTCTATTCAAGAAATGATAAGCAATGGAGAAAGTGAAATTAGAATAGATGATTTACCCAAGTTAATAGGATGTATTAATGCGCTTTCAAAACAAGTCCTAGGAGATGAAGGAGTTATTAAACTGACAGATCCTAATCCGATGAAAAGAGCGGTAGCTTTCTGCTCAACAATTGCTAATTCTAAAACTATTACTGAAACCCTAAATGATATTTCAGATAAATATATAGATACACTTCCTGAAATTAACAGCGTCAATACTGTGTCTGTAACTTCAGACCATATTGACGGATCAATGTCCTCTACTCAAAGAAATCAATTGTTAGATTGGATCAAAGATGAGCCAGAAGAAAATGAATGCCGCGTATTGACTAATGTTCGATGTTTAAGCGAAGGAGTAGATGTTCCATCGCTAGATGCTGTAATGTTTCTTTCTGCAAGAAATAGTCAGGTTGATGTCGTTCAATCCGTGGGTAGGGTTATGAGATTATCCGAGGGGAAACAATATGGTTATATTGTAATTCCGGTTGTAGTTCCATCAACAGTAAGCGCTGAAGATGCTCTTAATGATAATGAGCGATTTAAGGTGGTATGGACGGTTTTAAATGCCCTGAGAGCTCATGATGATCGTTTTAATGCAACAGTAAATAAGATTGATCTAAATAAAAAACGACCTTCCAATATTTTGGTTGGGGGAACTACGGTAGGTTTTGATGATGACGGAACTCCCTATGTGAAAGGATATGGTGATGGTACTTCTACTGAGGTTATTGAAAAACAATTGCAAATCCAATTTGAGGAATTGCAAAATGCAGTTTTTGCCCGTATGGTGCAAAAAGTAGGAGATCGTAGATATTGGGAACAATGGGCAAAATCTGTCGGTGATATTGCAAATCGTCAAAAAGAAAGAATTATTCAACTAATTGTTTAAAGATTATCTCATTACGGAAGTTGGCTATAAACCTGACGAAATTGGCGTTATTACGGGAGCGACGAGCAAATCCAATAGAATGAAAATTCAGGATGACTTCAATTCAGGAAAAGTCAAAATTATTCTCGGCAGCGAAGCGATTCAGGAGGGGATGAATCTTCAGCAAAATACCACTGATCTATATATGCTTTCTCTTCCTTATAATTTTACAACTTTACGACAAGTCGAAGGCCGTGCTTGGAGACAAGGAAACAAACACGAGAATGTAAGGGTCAATTTTATGCTTACTAATGATAGCATCGATGTTTTTATGCTCCAAAAGCTTCAATCAAAACAAGCGAGATACCTCGAAGCAATGAAAAAAGGAGCCAATGTTTTGGACATTTCTGATATCAGTACGCAGGAACTCAAAACATCCATTATAACAAATCCTGAGACAAGAGCAAATATTGAGATTGAACTGTTAAAAAGAAAGATTGAAAGTGATAAGAATAAGCATCTTGCTGATAATGCATTTGTTTTGCGGAAATATGAGAATTTTTTAAAAGTACAGGAAATGGTTACTAAAGCGCAGCATTCCTATAACAGAATTTTAGGCTACTCAAAAGATGAAACTGAAAATGCCCAATATTGGAAAAATCAACTTCCATCTTATCAGAAAACTATTGATTTGGCTAAAGCTGAAGTACAGAAAACAATTGAATACTTAGCTGAAAAAGGTGTGAATGTTACAGAAATAGAATTTCAAACTAAAACAACTGAACAGAAAATTACTGAATTGGATAAAAAAATACAAGAAATTCCTGATATTAAAAAACAATTAATTGTTCAATATAATGAAGAAAAGAATAAGAGCTTAACTGCTAGTTTATTATTGGATATTGCAACTGATAGAGCTGTCGAGAACAAGAATCTTTTTAAAAGGACTGAAGCTAAAGAATTATATAAAGAAGATCAATCAACACACCTACCTCTGTCTAATTTATGGAATAAAAGATAATATTCTTCGGAAATAATTAATTTGTATTTAAAATATAAATATTAACTTTCTGGTAAAAATAATTCTATGAAATTGCAAATTAAAAAGATCATTGATTTTGGAACATACGAATCAGAAAAAGTTCTAATGGATGTATGTGAAAATACAGAACTGTACTATTATATATTAAGGGATACTACTTATATTGGAAATTTTATTTCCAATAAATGGGTTCACTCTTATCATTTCGCGAAGCAAGTAGTTAAAGCTGGTGATAAGGTAGTTTTATATACCAAAAGTGGAACAAATTCCACTAAGGATTTAGGTAATGGAAAAACGGAATACATTTTTTACTGGGGATTAAAGAACAGTATCTGGAATAATGAAGGTGATGCCGCAGTTTTGTATCAGGTTTCTGCATGGCATACGGTAGGAGTAAACAAGAAATAACGCTCTGAATATTTTTAGTTTAAAGAAAGCTTTATTAGAATTTTAACTGGAATATTGAATTAAACATTAAAAAGTTCCCCATTATTCGGAGTATGATAAATTACTTTTTAAAGTCAATGTTATTTCATGGCTAATTGGATTGAGTTTTCATTATACATTAGCTATACATTCAAAAGATTTAGAAAAGCGATTACCGAAATTTACTGAACAGATTTATCAGAATACACTTTTTAGTATTCTTGCTTATCTTTAGCTATTTAGTAATCAATTTCTAATTGTAATTGTTCGGAATCAATCCATTTGAAATTTGTATTTAATGCACCAAAATCAGTACAATGTTTTACGGGTGAAATTAATGATTTTTTGCCTTGTTTTTGAACTCTGTACATAGCCACTATTTCTAGATCCAAATATTTTTCAACAGCAAAAGGCGTCAATACAACATTTTGACCTAAATAATCTGTTTTTACACTTGGATACGTCAAACCTAGATGACCTTTCCAGTTAATTGCCATATCAGCATATGCAGCAGAAACCATATAATCAAAATGAGAATTTATCTCTTTTTTTGCGAACTGATTGGAGAAAAATTTGAGTATTAACTCGAATTGTTCCTTGTGCTCAGGATGCTCATTTGTCAGCTTTTGTAAATGAAATTCGTACGATCGCTTTACATCTGCAGAATTTTCAATCGATTTTTCATCAAAAACCATTTCTACAATTTCTATATCTTCTTTAACTATCCATTTACCAACTGTCATAATGAAGTCTGCATTTTCAATTTCGTCTTTTTCTAGATTTCTAAATATTTCGCTTGTTTCCAAAAGGTTTACAAACCTTGGATGTTTAATAACATCTGATTCGATTGCCCCATAGAATAAAGAAACATGTGGAATATTAGCTCTACCATAAGATTTTATATTTTCATAATCTGTTCGATAAGATATTTGACTCTCTGATGAGAATATTTCTCCGGGCTTATTAATTCTTGCTCTTTCAATAGAATGTCCTTTTTTGAGTATCGCAGTGACAAAAGGCACAAATTGTAAACTCATTAAAATATTTACTAATTTGTTATATGATACAAGTGACAAATCAGCTTCTTTAATTGAGGCGAGTATCTCTTTTAGTTCTTCAACTGATGGTAATTGACTAAAATTTTGAAGGTTTTCCATAATAAATCAGGTTTTGTCCACTTTTAAAGGGTAGTATTTAAAAAAACAAATTTCTAAGGGAATAACAAGCTTTGTGATATGTTACTATTGTTTGCAAATCTATAATATATCTTTAATTGCACTCATTAATGTTTTTTCAATGATATTCTCTTATCAAGAATCGTTTGAATAGATTAGCGTTATTAAAAAAAATATTAGAAAGGTAATAGATTGACAATGTAAAAATAATTAAAAGTTCTAATTACTATTTTATCTCTCAATTCATTTCCCTATTAAAGATTTTATTAGCAATTATTAAATTTTTATTAAAATAAATGTATACTATAATATACATTTGTCGCATAATTATTAATTTTGAATATTATAATATACAATATGTTAGAAATTGCGACAATTAAGGATGTAAAGTTGAACTTTGGAACTTGGTGTAGAAGTATGCGTAAATTTGATGGTCTTTCTCAAGCACAACTATCAGAAGAGTTAGCGGTATCTCGGATTACAATTTCTAAATTGGAAAATGGTGAAAATGCAACATTCGAGACTATTTTGAAGGTTTTACAGTATTTTGATGAATTAAAAAATTTTAATCAATTTATCACATCAAAAAATGAAGATATAAACAATAATCGGTCATTCTATTAATTATGGCAAAAAATCAAATTATTGACATTCTATTTCAAGGTATAGAAGTGGGAAAGATAGGTTATGATGAAGATGCGCGCAAATCTTTTTTTCAATATAATCCTGATTATATTGACTCAGATAAATACCGTAAACTATTCCCATATATTATTCGTAAAACTAAAAGTGTTCAGGTATTTTCAAACTACGAAGGGGAGTCTTTTAGAGGTCTACCTCCAATGATTGCAGATTCTTTACCAGATATGTTTGGAAATATTATATTCAAGGAGTGGCTTGAGGCAAGTCATAAAGATGTAACAAAGATAACACCCCTGGAACAACTTACATATGTTGCTAACAGAGGGATGGGTGCTTTGGAATATTTACCTGCTAAAGAGATTCCTAAAGGAACAACTATTAATGTTGAGGAAATGGCAGAGGTGGTTGGAAAGGTGTTAGATCTTAAAACTTCGATTGAAGAAAAAGGACTCAGTGATAAAGCATTATTAAATATTTTCAAAATTGGTACTTCAGCGGGTGGTGCACGTCCGAAGATCCTGGTTTCAGAGCATAAAGAATCTAAAAGATTGATTCCAGGAGATATAGAGATATCTGATGATTATAACCATTATCTAATTAAACTTTCAATTAATGATGATTTGTATTCAAAAGAGAAAGTAGAGTACATTTATTATAAGATTGCGACTATACTGGGCATTGATATGATGTTTTGCAAATTGATTGATGATAAACACTTTGCTACTTTGAGGTTTGATAGACAAAACGGAGAAAAACAACATATTCTTACAGCTTCGGGAATGATTGGATGGGATTTTAAGAAGCCTGAAAATTCTACTTATGAAAATTTGTTTTCACTTTGTGTTGACTTAGGATTACCCCATAAAGATATCCAGATGCTTTTTAAGAGAATGGTCTTTAACATAGTTTTCGCAAATATAGATGATCATCTCAAGAATTTTTCTTTCATTTATAACAAAGAAAAAGACAAATGGAATCTTGCTCCAGCATATGATTTGACTTATCCTTTGGATGCTCTAATGAATTATCTGCGTACTACAAGAGCAATGTCTATTAATGGCAAAAGAAATAATATTAATCTTGAGGATATCTTGAAAATAGCAGACGATTTTACTATCAAAGATGCTAAAAAGATTGTAGAAGATGTAGTTAAAGCTACAGAAACATTTAGACCCCTGTGCGAAGAGTATAATATACCTCCAAAGGTGATAGATTCGATAATTAAGGAATTTGAACATTTCAATTTTAATTAAATACAGTTTAACTTTAGATAAAAGCTATATCTCTCTTTAATTTAATTATTTAGAATAAAAACTAAAAACCATGAATGTTGACGATATTGTAAAATATTTATTTTTTATTTCTACAGGAATTCTATGTTTAATAATTGGACGACCCACAATTGAAAATTTTTTAGATGCTAATCAAAGCTTACAATGGTTTCATGATATTGAGTCATCATTTAAGTTAGATTTATGTGTTCTTCTGGTTACTGTTTTTTATAGTGCAATTCGAATCAATACTTGTGCAACTGAGCAACCTAATAAAACTGTTACTTATGTAGTTATTTTTGCTATTATATTCTATTCCTATGAAAGAATATTTTCAGATTATTTTGAGTTTCTTCCTTTTGAAATAAATTCACTTGCTAAACATTCATTCAGTAAGCTGGCGTATCTTGATGTAATTTATTGGCTAGCATTACTTTATATTGCTCCATATCTAAAAGAGTTGAAGCCTAAAAGCAAACAACCCTTAAACAATCAATTGGTTGAAGATAAGCCTATCGAGAATAAAAATGAAGATGGTCTTGAGGGGCTCTTCGAATTACCCGCAGATAAAATAAAAAATATTATTGCGAATAACCTATTTCAAAACTCTCTTACCATAGGTCTGAACGGAGAATGGGGTTCTGGTAAGACATCTGTATTTAATCTTGTGAAGAACAAAATAAGTTCTGATGACAATGTGATAACAATGGATTTCAATCCTTGGATGGGTTTTGATAAAAAGGTTCTTGTCAAAGACTTTTTTAATTCTTTATCAGAGACTTTGGGCGGTAGTTTCTCGGAAGAATTGAATTCTTACGCTAATGAAATTTTAGACAATACCAATTCTCCCTCATTTTTAAAGATTATTCAGTCCATAACATTTAAAAAAGAGAAGAGTTTAGAAGCACTTTTTGAGGATATTAATAAGAAAATAGAAAAGCTCAATAAAAAAATTGTTGTCTTTATAGATGATGTTGATAGGTTGGACAAAGAAGAGATATTTGAGATTTTAAAACTAATAAGAAAGACTGCTAATTTTAAACAGATGTACTTTATTTTAGCTTATGATCGTGCATATGTAAATAATAGTATAAAGGACCAGAGTGGAGTATCTGTGATAAAATATCTAGACAAAATAATAAATGTCGAAATTGGACTTCCTTACTACGATAAATCAATCCTGACAAAGTATTTCATAGAGCTTCTTAGGAAAAATATACCAATAAATTTACAACATAAGATAGAATATTATATCAAGAGTTTTGAAAAAACAGCTTTTATCTTAGATTTAAATATTGAGAGAGAAGATTTGTTTCTCTATTGGATTAGTAATTTTAGGGAAATCAAAAAGCTCATAAATTCAATTCATATTAATTATTCAGACATCTATAGCCAAATCAACTTGGTAGATGTTATTCAACTTGAAATTCTTAAGTTAAAGCATCCTCAGCTACATTCGTATTTATATGTTAAACAGGACGAAATTTTAGCTATCAACCCCAATAGAGAGTGTTTTTATTTACGGCCAATAGATTCAAAAAAACATACTAGTAGAGCGGTACAAGATTATTTGAAGATGTCCAAATCCCCTTCGATGCAGTCTAATTCTAATGATGAAGCTCGTGAAAATCAAACTTTTTTTGATGTTTATCTTGAGGGATATGCAAAGGATAACAATATAAACGAAATCGAGAAACAAAAAATTTTAGACCTTGTAGAGAAGATGTTTCGAAGATGGAATGGAAGTCATTGGTTTGGAGAAAGCATAAGTGATATTGAAGATGAGTTATCAGTCAAATATGTTAATAAATTTGAACGTTATTTTTCTCACACAGTTTTTAGCAGACACCTTAATGAAGATGATTTTAAGGATTTCTTGCAATCAAAACCTGAGGATTTAGAAGAGAATATATTGGCAATGCAGCAAAATGGTCAGTCAAGAGAACTATGTTCCAGATTAAATAGAAAATTTAAATTTTCAAATCAACTGGAGTATGTTAATACCGTAACTACATCCTTATTACTTTTAAACAGTCCAAAACATAGTATTGATGATCATCAGCTAACAGCTAAAATGTTTGATCAAGAATTTACACAGATATTTCCATCGACTGAATTTGCTAAAGATTTTTTTATACAACTTTTCACTAAGCCCACACAGGAAAATGCCAAGATTCTCATAAAGTTAAACGAAAGAAATGAAAGACGAAAGAACAACGACTCCACGAGATTCCCTTTAAAAGAAGGTGAGATTAATAATATTCTTGAACGATATATGCTAAATGAGATTGAAAATACGGAATTGTTTACTCCCAAATTTTGGAGAATGTACCATTATTGCCAAAAGCAAGAATCTCACAGCTACAAAACTCCCTTCAGTACAGTTAATCAAAAAATAATTGAACAATTAAGTACTATTGACACTATTCTTAAATTTTTGAAAAGTTTGGTTTTATATGAAGGATATGGCGATGAATCCACAATTAGAAAACAGGTGATTATTGATCTATTTGAAACTTCTGAAGAGTTTGAGAATCAAATCTTAGATTCTTTAGATGATACCGATGGATATGGGTACATCAAAAATTTTAAAGATTATTACCAACAATCCAAAAAGAAAGATTTTGGATACATTACGTTTGATTATGATTTTATAAAACAATCTATAACCTCCGAATCTCGATACATAACAATCACTGACGAAATAGATGAATAGAATTAAGTATTACTCTAAGAATGATTTAATGCATCATTCTATGTTAGAAAGATCTCATAAATACCTTAAGGAAAAAAAACATGAGATTGTTACTGCTTCAATCAGTGATATGATAGAACAACAACAAATAATCCATTATATTGAGGAGGGTTTGTTGGAAAAAATATATGTTGCAGAGGACATAAATTATTATAGCGATCAAATTAAGAAGTTAAAGAAACAAATCAGCCAATACTTTCAACAATTAGATGGATCAATCATAAGTTCTTTTTTCGAAGAAATAGATGTTAACTATACAGATGCATTCTGGCTGTTGGTCAATAGACACAAAACCTACAATAATATTAGTCCGAAAGAATTTGAGATTATCTTAGATAGTCAAAGATGTAAAATACGAGAAATTCTAAAGTATAAAAATGTTGTCGAAGCTTTTGATAAAGAAATCACCAATAAAATACTTTCTAAAGTTAGGTTTGCTGAGGTTTTAATTAATTATGCTGATGCAAGAAAAGAAGAAACAGCAGTTGAACTGTATTTTCCAAAGAGCTTGAGTCTACAAAAACGTGAAGAAGTTGTTTTAGCTTATATCGCTTCTGAGAGGCCTAACGTCAACTATCTAAGATTAATTGAAAAGACTAAAAATAAAACACCACATCTAAATGTTTCAGATAGAACAAAACTTAAAGCAAAAAAAAGGGCAGATGCAATTACTGAAGAATTTCTCAGCAGTGAATATGCTATAACAGTTACAACTGGTGTTAGCTTATCTGAAGATCAAGAAGAGGTAAAGAAAATTATTAAACATGATGGACATTGGGTTGATTCGTACAGCAAGAAATTTCTAGCAGCTAACACAGAAATAGGAACTATCATTAATAATTTCAGAAATGTCTTCGAATATTTAGACTTCCAAGGGTGTATTAGTTTTGTTTCAAAAAAAAGTGATATTGACGGATGGGATGTGTTTAGAACAAGAGCTGAAGATGACTTTCTTCTTACTACTGTATTCCACAATAATTCCTTAACAAGCTTACTTCGTCTAGAAATATATTTACATTTTTTCAAAGAAACTGATATTGATCTGGAGGATATTGTTAGTCAGTTTGTTAATAAAAATCTTAATAACGATTTTAATATTGACTCTCTAAAACTTCAAATGCCTGGAAGAGATCTAAAGAGTTGGGAGAAAATAAGGTCTTTAGCACCAGAATTTGAAGCCTTACTTGAACAATATAAGCTGTATGTTGAGGATGATTTTGTTGATTATGAACTTATTAGAATAAGCACAAAAACGACTAAATTCAGTGAAGTTCCATCACTACTTGAGAAAAAGTATGTATATCCGGTATTCGAAGGAGATTTTCAAAAATTGCGATACATTTTCTTTGATTATATGAGTGATCTTTTTGATTACGAAAAGTATAATGGACTCTATGATAATTTTTATCAGGTATTGCGTTCCGAAAAAGTTAACGTCAGCGATTATAGTGAACGTGCCAAAATGTGCTTTCAGCACTTTATTGGTTTAGGCTATTTGTCGATGGATGAAAGTGGTTTTATTTCTTTTACAAATAAAGATACTATAACTGTAATTGGCTACCTATTCACTTTTGAAGTGATAAGCTATTGGCACTTTCCTAAACTCATTAGGGATGAAATTGACAATATGGCCAAGAATAAGATTGTTAGATTTTCAGATAAATTATTTACCGATGCTGAGCAGCAATACTTTGATTATTATTTAAATAATAGGTTTAGTAATGGACTTTGGTTGCGAAACAAATATGTTCATGCAACCAATACTGATGATCCTGAAGAACAAGAAAGAGATTACAAAATTGTACTTAAGCTTTTAATATTGTTAATTCTTAAAATTAAAGACGATTTGGAATTAGCAAAAAAAAGGTTTAAACCACTGAATAATATTGAGTAATTGATTTTTTAATTAGATTTTTATAATCAAATAATATTCTAAAATGTCCGAAAATAATAGATCCTATGAGATTAGAAAGATTCCTACTGCTAAATAAACAGCAGGAGGATTTGTTTTTGAGGAGAAAGTTTTTGCTTGGTTAGTTTCTCATCTTTGAACTGATTCATATCTTTTCTCAATCGAAATCGGAATAAATCGATTATATCCATACAGTCATGTATTAGTTATTCCAATATTCATCCCATCGGCATAAGCTATCTACGAGCGATAAGAGTTGTTTACCTTTATCAGTAATAGAATAAATTATTTGTAAAGGAGTAGTATTCATTCTTTCATTCTTCTCGATTAAGCTGTTTTCAACCAAACTGTTTACACGAGTTGCAAGAATATGTTCCGAAATTTCAGGAATGCTTTTAGTTAGTGTAGAAAACTGATTATTCCCTAATGAAATTTCATATAATATTGTCATGAGCCATCGTTTACCTACCAAACTGAGTGTATCATTTACTCTACACTTATCTGATAATATTCTTTTATTGGCTTGGTTGGTAGAGCTTTCTTTGATTTTATTTCCCATTGTATTACTAACAAAAAAATGAGTTATTGTGTACTACTGACGATCAGCATAGCTTTGTTGCAAAGTTAAAAATTAAGTTTATGGAAATTAAAACAGTATTGTTACCGATTGTTACTGATAATTTTGATGAAACAGTAGCTTTCTATAGAAAAATTACTGGTAAAGATGTGTCTATTTCAGCTGCTCACGATGGATATCAATTAAATTTAGTGGATCATTTTGTTATTTTGGGTGCTTTGGACGGGCCTGAAGCACTGGAGATACCAAGTTTGGTTAATGCAATATTTGTAGTTGACGATTTGGAAGCTTTTTGGAAAATACTTGAAAAAGAGTCGAAAAGAATAATTATTCCAGTTAACAGAGTTAGCACAGGTATTCGATTTATAGTGGAACAAAAAGACGGGAAAGTGATTGAATATCTTCAACTTAATGACAATTAAGTCCAAGGTGTTTATCTTTGATTTGTATTTTAATGAATTTAAAAAAATATTTTTATAGGCTCTGACCTGATATTGTAGCTAAATTGTTTATCAAATAACACTTTATTGCCAAACCCGCAGAGCCTGTTTCTAAAAACTTGAATATATTTATTGTCATAAAAGAATGCATCAAGGTTAGCTTCCAAAATTATAGTTTCTATATATAAAGAATTTGAATCTTTATTTTTATCGGATCTATTAAAACTTTAATTAAAGTATAAAATTGCTTATAAATCAATAGTTTATAGAATATACTTAAATCTATTTTTAAACTATGCGGGTTTCAATTATGACATTTTAAAAACCAGTTAGCTCTTTAAATTTTTATTAATCATCCTAAATCATTTTATTTTTTTTGCTATAAAATCACATCGTTATATTATCAATTACTTCGATTCCCAAACGGTTCTTTACAGATTGGTATTTACTAGGAAGTCTTCCTTCCAATGCTAAAATAACGTGAGAATTTGGTACTTGGTTGTTATAGATTTGCTCTGCCTCTAATATTTTCTTGTATTTGACACACTGAAAATTCCTCTTAGAATATCAGAATCAGTAGATATTTTAGATTTCACTTATACACCAATATTTAGACTTTTATCGAGAAATAACACGTCGATGGAATCTCCAGATGCAAGCCTATATTCTAAATTCCCATCATCTAAACTACTTTTTAATTGTAATGCACTAGGGTTTTTAGCTATCCACTCTTTAAACCTTTTATGTTTATCACTTTCGCCACCGCCTCTAAAAATTTTTGCTTGTTGCAAATCATCATGTAGTTCAGTTTTAATAGGTTCTAGACCTAATTCATTTAAAACCCAATCCCATTTATTGTAAGTGTAGATTTTTGAAAGCTCAGAATCTATTATTAATTTTTGTTGGGCTTTGGGCAATTTATTGAAGTCATTTTGATTTATAAACCAACCTATTCCGTCTCCAGGTAGTTGATAACTTTTATTAATGACAATGCATTGGATGGGGGGAATTTCTTGATCAGTAGATTTGGAGAGATCAATCAAAGCATTTCCAATAGCACCTAAAATGTAATTAAAGCTTCTTGGATTTGGATAACCTAATTCAGTAGCTAGATCTGAATAATAGACCGTCTGCCCAGCTTTGGCTTGTCTGACAAGTAGTGGTAGTGTTTGCCTTGCTCTAATTTGGTATAGTTTGTCTCCACCCAAGAGACCATATCTAGCAACAATTGCTGTTATCTGTTTTAACATATTTAAGTTTTATGGAGGTAGGGGTTTGGTAAGAAAAACATTTTCTGATCTGTCATTTATCTACGACGATAACCAAGGCTAATTCTATAGGTATTTGCCGTGCTTCTAGAGACCCCTAAGACCTTTGCAATTCCTTCATCTGATAATTGAGCTTCGTCAATTAATAGCTTTGTCGCTTTTTTTCTGGCATCTAAATAAATTTCTTTTCTGGAATTTGAAGTAAAATCTATTCTGTTGATACCTGTCTCTAATTCAACAGTTTTTAATATTTGTTCAATTATTATATCAATCATAATTTTTGAAAGTATTTATATTTATCGCATCATCTATTTTATCTGAAAACCTAAAATTAAGTAGAAAATATCAAATGTAAAATTTTAGAATATTTTTATTATTATTTCCTACACCTTGAGTTCTCTCGTAACAACGTAATTGAGGTACTGTTGATGTTTAAGCTACCATATTTTCTATAGTAATTGTATTTTGCTATTTCTAAAAAAAATCTTTTTGAATAGTCAAAATCGAAGATTCAAACCTTTTGCAAAAAGATTTCAAGAATTTTCTTGAAAAAATATTTATCACTAAATTTGAATATATCGACTTATAATTCTATGATAAAATATGACTTAGACCGTCTTGGATGGTATGATTTTCAAAATCTTTGTGTAACTATTATGCAAGAAGTTTTAGGTCAAACTGTTACAAATTATTTAGATACTAATGATGCTGGAATGGACGGGGCCTTCGCTGGAATCTGGAAGGAAAGTGAAGGAGAGGATTTGCAAGGTCAATTTGTGATTCAGTGTAAATTTACGAACATATCTAATTCTAACCTTAAGATGAGTAATCTTAAGGATGAGTTTCTGAAAATTGAAAGACTTGTCAAAAATGGTCGATGTGATTGCTATATTTTAATGACCAATCACGGAATTTCAGGAAAATTTGAATTGGAATATGAGAAAAATCTTAAGAGTCTCGGGGTCAAATCATGGAGGATCTTTGGGAAAAATTGGATTTCAAATCAGATCACTAAAAGTTCTCGTTTACGCGCTATGGTACCGAGGGTGTATGGTCTAGGAGATCTAAGTCAAATATTGGATAGTCGAGCTTACTCGCAAGCAAGACAGTTACTAAATTCTATGCGGGAAGACCTGTCAAAGATTGTGATAACCTCATCCTATGAGCAAGCTGTAGAAGCAATGAGTGAACACGGTTTTGTATTAATAATTGGTGAACCGGCGGCTGGTAAAACAACGATAGCTTCTCTATTGGCAATGGCTGCATTAGACCAATGGCAATTCAATACTCTTAAACTGGATAATCCTCAAGCGATAATTGATCATTGGAATGCCGATGATCCTAGTCAATTTTTTTGGATAGATGACGCGTTTGGGGTTACACAATATGAATCGAACTTAGTGACGAAATGGAACCATATCCTTCCACAAATAAAGGCAATGCTTAACCAGGGAATTAAAATTGTTATGACTTCTCGTGATTACATTTACAAAAGAGCCAGAAATGATTTGAAAGATGGAGCTTTTCCTTTGCTAAATGAAAGCCAAGTTGTGATTGATTTACAAAAATTAAGCATCAAAGAAAGGGAAATGATTTTATATAATCACTTAAAACTAGGAAGACAAAATTCTTCTTTCCTGCAAAAAATTAAACCTTTCCTTCAATCTTTGGCAACAAACAATAATTTTATTCCAGAAATAGCTCGCAGGTTATCGGATCCATTTTTTACCAAGAAACTTTCTCTGAACGAGGAAGATTTACACGAATTCATAGACAAGCCTGAAAAACTTTTGGAGGATGTTATCAAAGGGCTTGACAATGCCTGTAAATCGGCCTTGGGTTTAATTTATATGAATAATGGTCAATTACAAAGTCCTGCCAGTCTGAACGAAATTGAACAAAATACAATCCTTATGCTTGGAAGCAATGTGGGAGATTGTGTATTGGCATTAGATTCCATGGATGGAAGCCTTGTTAGGCACAGTTATTCTGACGATGATGCAGTTTGGAAATTCAAGCACCCAACTATTGCTGACGCATTCGCTAATTTAATCACCAAAAATCCTAATCTACTCGAAATATTTTTAATAGGTACAGATACTGAGAAATTAATGGAACAGATAACTTGTGGTAATGTAGGGTTAGAAAAGACAATTATTATTCCGAAAAGTCAATATAAAAACATTCTAAAAAAGATTAACGATTTTAATCATTCATCTAAATTTAAGACAGAGTTTATTTCTAAATGGCAAGCTGAAACGTCGATAATGTCTTTTCTAGCCAAAAGATGTTCAAAAGACTTTTTAAAATTGTATTTTGACAATGATCCAGATATGTATGATAAGTTGGTTAAACCTACACCTTCATTTAGATACTCTTATGAGATAAATTTAATTGTAAAATTAAATGATCACAAAATATTGCCCGAAAGAGAGAGATTGAGATTTGTAGACCATATTTGCACATATACTTTAAGAGGAGATGATTTAGAGATTTTTGATGATGAAAGCTTAAAATCGGTTTTTAAAGATGATGAACTTCAAGAGCTACAGGATAAAGTTAAGATAGAGTTACTCCCTGAAATTTCAAGTTTGAGACTTGATGAACAAAGAAATTTTAATCCGGAGGGTGCGTATACACCCGATGAACACATGGATAGTTTTATCAGTAATATGAATATACTCTTAGAATTATTTGACAACGAATATATCAAGAAAGATATCGAAAGAGAAATTGTATATGCGCAAGAATGGATAGACCAAACCGAGTACGAAGATAAAATTATTTCAGAACGTAAACTGAACGTCTCTAATAATCAAAATACTATTGTGACTAGCAGGAGTATATTTGATGATATTGATTTGTAAAAAAGAGCACACATGACAATAACAATATTCCCTGCCTCAAACGGTGATTCTTTTTTAATAGAGACGGAAAACAATAATAATATTTTAATCGATGGTGGTTATATCAACACATATCGAGACTTTATCAAACCAAAATTACTAGAATTAAGAGATCATAAAAAGATATTAAATCATCTTGTCATAACTCACATTGATAGTGATCACATATCCGGAATTGTAAAATTTGTTGAAGAAAACAAGAATAACGAGATTATAGAAATTGGAACTGTATGGCATAACTCATATTCTAATCTTGAACAAATTGAGGATGGACTTATTTTTTCTGGTAAAAGTTTAGATCAGTTCACTGTTAACTATAAGTTGAAGGACGAGCAGGAGCCTAAAGAGAAAAACATCTCGGCAATCCAAGGTTCAACATTGGCATCATTGTTACGTAAATTCAATCACAAAAGTATTGTTGCTTATTTTGATAATAAACATATTTCTATTGATGTTAAGAATAGTATATTGATTAATGATGTGACGTTTAAATTGCTTTCCCCAAATGATCAAAAGCTCTTGGAATTAAAGAAATACTGGAAAAGGGAGCTTTATAAAAATGGATTTTCTTCAGATGAAAATTTAAAAGATTTTTGTGAGGATACTTTTGAATTACTTCTTTCACAAGAGAAAGAAAGGAAAAGATTACTAAAGAAGGATATTGGAAATTCAAGTGCATTTTCTGTTGATGCACTTGTGAAAAGTAATTTTATTGAAGATAATACAGTTACTAATGGTAGTTCGATTGCCTTCGTAATAGAAGAGTCAGAATACAAAGTATTGTTTTTGGGAGATTCTCACCCGCAGCTTATTTTAGAAAATATCCTAGAACATTACAGGGGAGAACAATTTCCGATTAAATTTGATTGTATTAAAATTTCACACCATGGAAGTAAAAGCAATACTTGTCCAGAATTGCTACAATATATAGATTCCGAGAATTATATTTTTTCCACAAATGGCTCTGGTCATAACCATCCTGATGAGGAGACTATAGCGCGAATAATTAATAGAAAAGCCACATTTACCAGAAATCTATATTTTAACTACGAATTGCAATCTCTTGCAAATTTTAAAGATGATACTCTTCAAAAAAATTATGATTACTGTATCATTGAAAATAAAACTAATACTCCCACCATCATCAGACTCAAAAAATGAATAGAATAATCACGACTTCTCAAATAGAAACGGCGACAGTAAAAATAGAGTACAATTTAGAAAATGGAACAGGTTTCTTTATTAATCAAAATACAGTCGTAACTGCTTTTCACGTATTTTTAGACAGGGAAATAGATGCTGCTGCCATAAAAATTTATCTCTTTGATGGAACTATTGTAAATGCATCAATTCTTCACGCAGATATTGATAATGATTTATGCTTTCTTAAATTAGATTATAAAAATGAAGCATTTTTACCACTAACGAAAGCAGAATTAAGAATCAATGATAACTGGAATTCCTTTGGTTATCCTTACGTAGGAAGTCAAGACGGACTAAGACTTTTTGGAACTATTAATCAAAAAGTAAAAAATCAAATTTATGACCTTATTTTAGATTCTTCGAATATAGAATCCGATTTTGATTATAGCGGTTTATCCGGCGCTCCAATTGTTTCATCCGGACGTGTAGTAGCTATTGTATTAAAACAAATTGATAATAAAATTGGCGCAATCTCTATTAATAAGATTTCAACAATTTTCTCGAAAATTGGTATAGAAGTTTTCACAGAAGAAAATCATAGCGATATCCCACTACAGCTTAAAGAGGATATTGCAGATATGATAATGAATGATGACGTCTCCAGTAATTTAGACAGAGTCTTACAGTTGGATGGAAATTGGAGTTTCTTAGAAGGGAATCCTGGTACGGGTAAGACAACTAGTATTGCTTCATATGAACCCGCTGATGAACATATCAATCTTGGCAAATACTTTACAAAAATTCCAAATGATAATAAATCGAAAGGTCTGAGAATTTCGAAAGAATACTTTTTAAATTGGTTGGAAGAATCAATTGCTATTGAAATTACTGATGACTTACCTCCCAAAAGTAACGAATCACTAGATGTTCGTATGGAAAGACTAAGTCAGTATTTTACAGAATTAGATGAATATTTAGCCGAAAAAAACACGAAAGGTATTGTGTTTATCGATGGATTAGATGAAATTGAAAACTTAAAAGATTTTTTTAGTATTTTACCTTCAAACCTACCAGCAAATCTCAAATTTTTATTGGCAGGTACTTCTAGAGGCATTTTACCAACAGAAATTAAAAATACTCTTAATGATGAGAATGTCGTAATATCTACGCCTTTGGAATTGCCTCTATGTGAATATTATTGTGAAACAAAGTTTAAAGGAACAATTGACTATGTACATATTCAAAAAATTGCCTTAAAGTCAGAAGGACATCCTCTTTATCTACATTATCTAATTAATTACATTTTAAGCTCTGAAATAACAGTTGATCAAGAAGAATTTGACACTTGGGTCTACAACATTCCTTCAATAGGCGGTAATATAGAAAATTATTACAATATCATCTGGGAAGACATTGTTGATGATAGTAATAAACTTTGGATATGTTTAATATTATGTCAGTTGCGACAGACTGTAACTGAACAAGAGTTTATAACTATTCTTCCTGAAGATATTAGAAGGAATTTTTATTCAGTAATGCCTAAAATCTCTCATCTCATAAAAGACAAAAAACTGGAGATCTATCACAATTCTTTTAAAGACTATATTGTGAAAAAGTTACCGCATTTTAAAGCTGAGTCTAATGATATCATTATTAAATTTTGCGAACAAAATCCAGATCACCTTTATTCTATATCTAATATAGTTTATCATTATGCACTTTCAACCAGTCCCGAAAATGCGATGAAACACTGTACTCAAATATGGGCTGATAAATTAGCAATTAATAATGTTGAGCCTGATTTAATAATTTCCGACATTAAAAAGGTAATTGAACTATCCATTAATCAACAAAATACCACAGAACTGATAAGACTATTACTTCTGTTACAACGTATCGATTTTAGATATAATAGTGTTTGGGTTGAGTATGCATTTGAATTAGCACTTGCACTAATTGCCGCCGGAAAATATTCAGATGCATTAAAATATCTGGTTAGACGTGATATACTGCTCATCACTATAAGTGATGCAACTTATTTTTTGCAGCATTTTTATGAAAATGAAGCATTCTATGAGGCAAAAATTCTCAAAAAGGCTATAGAAAAAGAATATAGGAAATTATTGAATGAAGGCAATACCTCAGGTGAAGGAATTCATCATTCGACATTTATTTCTAAAGCAAGAACCATAGTTTTAGGAGGTGCAGTTGATCTGGAAGATAGCCAGAATGAATTTGCTGGATATCTTAACTTAATACATAAGAATATTAATCCAAATGCAAAACAGTCTCTTGGTTTACAACATGTTTTTGATCATTCAAGCTCTTGGAACTATGCATATCTTTTAAGATACTATGGTATTGTTCCAGACATCGAAGTACTTAAAAATGAGCTTTCGATTGAACTTGATGAAACATGGGCTGGAAACTTTGCAACAGCATTAATTATATGTCGGGATGAACTTGATGCCTATAATCTTGCCAGATTCGACTCCCTTGAAGATGAACAAAAATTTACTGAGACAATTGAGAATCTAATTGAGCAGTATGGATATTTAAATAATAATCCAACACAGGAAAGATTAATACTTGCTCTGCTAGAATCTACAAAAAAACCAGAGCTTATGAGAGCCATCATAAGTGAATATCTTAGCCTTGGCAAAAGTACAGAGCTTCGTAATCAAAATGGTGTGGATGTTGAAATGCAAAACTATCGCAACTTATTGATAAAAAATATCTGTATCGGATATTTAGATGATTCCAATAATTTTGAAATTAGCAACAAACAATGGCGTGCCACTACTTGGGAAAGTGATCTTTTGAGTTTAATAGAAGAGATTTGCCAAATTGAAGGAAAAATATACTATTATAAATCTACTTCTCAACTTGATGATAAACAAGAATTTATTAGTGATAAAATCAATCAAGTTATCGCAAGTATAAATTTTAATTTCGATTTTAGAAGTTATTGGGATCGTGCTTATCAATTGCCAGAGATATTAATGCCTGAAATATTTATAAAGATTGTAAAACTCTTATCTAATTTTGATTTTGTTAATCTAGAAAAATTTTTAAATCAAATTGAGAAGTCGAGTGTTACACAGCTGGGATTATACTCCGAAGGTTATCGCACATCGCTATGGAAGATGTGCCAAACCTTACTGTTACTTGAGGCTGATAAAAATTTAATTTTACCACTTGTAGATAAATGGGAAAAACATGTTATTTCAGGGGTTCAAAATAGATGGGAAAGAACTTCCGAATTGTTAAAAATTAATGAGATATATAGTTTGCTAGGCTTCGAAGAGCTGGCAGCTAATGTGTTTCAAGAAATGCTAAATACTTCAATGGGGCCTACATGGTACAAGGAAGCACAATTGTCTCTTATTACAGAAGTTTTAGATAAATTAAAATCAGCTCCAGATAAAATGATCCTTGAATTTGCAACTCACTTAGATCATGCATCTGGAGAGATGACCTTCCAGAGATATGTGAGAAACAATAAAGAAGATTTTATTAGCTCACTAATTAAGAATAATCATACACAAAAGGCATTTGAATACTACTTTTTCGAGATTTTACCTCCTCCAAATATTTTGCTTCATAATGCGGAGATTTCTGATTTTGATGCTCCCAGAAAGGGTGATGGTTATTGCTTAGGTGCTAAAAATATTGATGAGCCAAGAGGTGTTCTGGAAATTTTGGAATCTCTTAAATGTAATCCATATCTAAAATTAGCTTTATGTAAAATTTTTATTGTTAATGATGATATTTTTAGATATTCTTCATCTTATAGTGAATATATAGCTCTTGCGTTGAATGAAATTGAATGTCTGAATGAAGGACATTTAGATCGTTTTTGTAGCGAAATAGCTTCTATTATCGCAAATGATATTATAGAGAGAGAACATAAGGTAGAAATATTAGATTCCTTAAATAAGCATTTAACATCACAAAATGCCCAACGACTCCAAGGATTTTTGTTTAAGCACGGTATCAACTGGGAGATAAGGGATAGTATTTCTAAATCTTCTGAAAATCCTAAGGAAATAGATAATACCTATGACGTTTTTAATAAATCTTTGGAGCCAGGTCAGGATGTTGATGCATTACAAAAAGTACAGGAAGGTTTAAAAATTTTTGAAGATGACAATAGGAGTATCTGGGATAATAATTGGTCCAACAATACTGTTTTAGCAAAAAAAAATATAAAAAGCTTGTTTGCCGATGAATCTTCTGTAATTAAATTTTTAGGTCCCAGTATTCTAAAATTTGATGAAGATTATTGGAATGTCTGCAGTGAGTTATTTGGGTTTCTTGCTGACAAATTAACAGACGACCAAGTAGTTAAAATATACAATTTAGTTAGTGAGCACTTTGCTTATATCATAAGGCCAGCTGAAATTGTTTATTTAAAGTATTCTTGGATTACTGATCAAAACATTATTCTCGATGCTGATGAGCAAGTTGTTAATTTTTTAATCGGACACTTAAATCATCCTGACCGAAATTTAATCGATAAAACTTTCAAAGTCTTAATAGACTTGGCCCAATATCTACCATGTGTAATCAACAGTTTAGTTAAAGCAACATTAAGTGAAAAACCATTACCATCAACTGAAATAAGCAGTTTTGTCCTAAAAGAACTGTCAAATCAAAATCCTGAATTAATTAAAGATTGGTTCAATAATAACGAAGAGGCAGCTGCTCAAATTAGTAAAATTCGACATCTCACAATTTTTAAAAATTATCTGGATGTTTCTATTAATCTTAATAAAATCAGCTATGTTGATCTTTATGAAACATTAATGAGATCAATTCCTACAACTACTATTTTAACAGGGAAGGTCTTTTTAGAAGATGATTCACATCTTGCTGCAATCCATTACGAAATTGACTTATTAAATGAGGAAATGTTTTTAGATGATGAGTTTTACTCGAGATTAGAATCTTTATTTAATGAGTACTGCTTACCTTTGACTCCACAGGATGTTAAAAGATCCGATAGATACTTGAGAAGAAGTTTTTCAGACTACCTACCTTTCAGTGGGAGATATAATCATTATTTGCGACATGCACTTAATGCTGCGATAATGAATAGAGTAGATCAGAACAATATTATTAAAATCTATGATACATTAAATGATGATTGAAAGTAGAAAAGCTATTAGATACTCACGAAAAAGTTTTGAAAGAGAACTCAACATAATAGCAGAACGCGACAACAACGGAAAACTTCATATTTCTAGGGCAGCAAGTAGGATTGCTCACGATTTAAGAAAGGTTTCAAGAAGTCCAAATAGAAGAATAGATTTACAAACTATCACTGAAAGCGTACGCGTGATAATGATGTCGGCTGATTTTTCAAAACATTGATAAAAATATGAGAGCACCAAAAACAAGAAGCGAAATGGAACATAATTTTTATTTGGCATTGGAGGATTTTAACAGGAGCATTAAATCTGGAGATCAAAATAGAATTGCCAACGCATATTGGGCTACTGGAGAACATATAAGTAGGGTACTATATACCCCAAATAGAAGAATTGATGTTTCGACAATAAATGAGGCTATGCGTCTGCAAGGAAATATGAGAAAATGGATGGGCGATGAAAGGTTGTAATGCTAAAAATAAACTTGAAAACATTTACTAAACCATTTTCAATATTAAATAATATAGAATATATCTTTTTTCACAAGATCAAAATATTTTGAATTAAAAAATGGAAATAGAAAAATTAGACAATCCGACTTGGTATTCTTTGATTGAAGAACATAAGGATTATGCTATTGACTATAGCGACAACGTAAAGTTTTATCATCCAAAATTTTGTCCTTTTGGAGCTTTTTCTAATCAAGAAAGAATTGAAGTTCAAATTGATAAATATTCATTGTTAACCAATACTTTTTTTGTTGTTGGAAATTCACCGAACTTTAGTGATAAAGTAATGCTCAGTAAAGAATTGGTTTGTAACCAAATGTTGCTTGACAAACCGATTGATATCGAACTTTCTGAACTGGTAATTGAACTTAAAACAATACAGCAAAAAAAAGATTTGTTTGAATTGGTTAATTTAGTTCAACCAGGATATTTTATGAGCGATACTTCCGCGCTGGGAAAATATTACGGAATCTACAAGAACAGTGTATTAGTTGCGGTTGCAGGAGAACGTATGAAGATGAATAAATACACAGAAGTAAGTGCAGTAGTTACTCATCCTGAATACATAGGAAGAGGTTATGCAAAACAATTAGTCGCTTTCGTAAGCAATAAGATATTCAGTGAGAGCAAAATGCCTTATTTGCACGTTGCAGAAACAAATGCTGCAGCTATCAAATTATATGAAAAGCTCGGTTTTTGGACAAGAAGAAAAATTAGCTTTTGGAATTTTATTTCAGATAATAAAATATGAATAAAAAATCATCAGCATCATTAATGGTAAAAATATTGGTCCAAAGATTTCTTAAAAATGGAAGTTTAGCCTGAAAATCTGATTCAAACAGTTACTTTATACAAAAAAAATCCTGTCATTTTACAACAGGATTTTTTTTGTGTTGGTTAAAGATAATTTAATCTTTATTTGATAATATCTCGAGTGCAAAATGCAACACTAAGATTTTGAAATAGTTAATTTATTTTAGATATTCTGAAAATCAAATCAAAAAATTTCTCCAATAATATCATCAACTTCACTTTCTTGGAAGTCATCTAAATAATTTTCTGTTGTACTTAATTTTTTATGACCTAAAGCTTGTTTTATTATGTGAATATTCACATCATTACGCAGAGCATTTGTTGCAAACGTGTGGCGGGCTGTATAAAATGTTATGTTTTTGTTTATGTTACATTCTTTCAGCAAAAGTTTTAACTGCTCATTGTAGTAAGTCCTGACACTATCCTTTCTATTCTTTAATTCTAATTCATCATATTTAAATATTTCTTTCTTTAAAATAGGAAATATATAGGGAGTATCAAATGGACGATAAATCTTATAGAACTCCAACATCTCATTTACTATTTTGTTATTTGGTAATTTGATCTTAAGGAGTACGTCAGTTTTATTTCTAAAGTAATTGAATTGATAATTATCTAAATCAGTCCACTTTAACTCTGCTAGATCAGTAAAATTCATTCCTCTTGCATAATAACTAAATATGTAGGCATATCTAGCATTTCTGGCCATGTTTAATTTACTGATGTCAAATTCTATAATTTTTTGAAGATCTTCGGTAGTTAATGCTTTTTTAATATTTTTCTTTTTAAATTTTGAAATCTTAAATTCTTTGAAAGGGTAGAACTCCTCATTAACATTTTTATATTTAATTGCTTTATTATAAATGGTTCTAATATTTCGCATGTAGGAGGCAATTCCGCCATCGTTAGCACCTCGTTTTCTCAAAAAACTCTCAAATTCATTTAGAAATTGGTAATCAACATTCTCAAAATTATATTCACCAATATTTTTTTTAAAACTTTTTAGCGCATTTAATGAATCCTCCATTGATAATGCGTAGCTAATTTGCCGATTATCTTTATATAGTTCTATTTGTTTTTCAAATAGTCCGACAACAGACAAGTATTTGAAGTTTTGAAGCGAATAAAATTTGTCGAACAACAAAAGGTTGTAATTTTTAAATTCCCTTTCTAATTTGCTTATGATTTCCCAAGCTTCATCTTTCATAATTCGTAATGATTTATTAAATGAAATTGAATTTGAAAATTTTAATTTAAATTCACCTTGATTTTCATCCCATTCATTAAGTGAACAGCAATATGGAGTAGAATAATACTTTGATTTTCGATCTATTGTAACTCTTAAATAGATTCTGTGAACACCAGTTTTTAGTGCAGTTTTTTTTTGGATAATTTTAATACTTGAATTCATCTAGTAATTTTTTGGTTAAACAATGGCAAAACATGTTACGCTCATTATTGAAACCTGATGAATTCAAAAGTAATAGGATAATTACATAACCGCAAGTAAATCAACAACTTTGAATCTACATGAAACGGCTTGCAACAATCCATCTGCGTTCTCATAATCAGGTTGTCCCTGGTTCGAGCCCAGGTGGGACCACTCTAGTGAAGAATGAGAATTTTTCCGAAATTACAAAAGCCTCTATTTTAGGGGCTTTTTTCTATTTTAAGCTATTCATTTGTCGTCATCTTTCGTTATCAAAATTCCCCCTTTTTCCCCCCTTAGTAAATTGCCTATTAAAATCTAATTTTTTTTAAGTAAAATAGCATTGATATAAGGACATTCTGTACTTTTGATAAAAAACAACCATGGAAGAAACATTATCTAAAGACAGATTTTATACACTTGAACACATAGCGGATTGGCAATTAAATGGAGATGAAATAATTAAATTACCTGTACTACAAAGATTATTTGTTTGGAGACCACATCAGATAGAAACTGTTTGGGATTCAATTTTAAGAGGGTTTCCAATAGGTGCTTTTTTATTAAGTGAGACAAATTTCGGTACGTTGGAGCTTTTGGACGGACAACAGCGCTGTACTTCAATTTCTTTAGGTTTTTTTAATCCTTGGGAAAAGAAAGGTGCGCATTTTTTTGATAAAAAGAATACTGTATATGAGCATATACCAACTGTATGGATTGATCTAAATCCTGAGAAACTTACTAATACAAACAAGTTTTTAATTAGAGTTCTCACACAGTCTCATCCGTGGGGTTATCAGGCTAAAAATAATAACGCTATTTTGACAGCTTCCGAAAGAAGAAATGCTTTGAAAGTATTTCAAGATGGAAGAGAAAAATTTTCTTATACAAAATTAAAAAATACTGAGGTTTATCCATTTGAAGCCAATTTACCAGTTCCATTGGTATTCGTTCTAGAGCTTATTCAGACCAATATAACAGATATTGATAAAGATGTCTTTTATGAACGAATATCAAAGATTAAGATCGTTAAAAAAAAATTAAACACGTACGAACAATTTATTAACTCAGATTTATTTGAAGATTTTATTTTAACTATTAAAAATTCGATAGGAAATTATAAGATACCTTCAATTACAATAAAGAAATCTATTTTAAAAAACGATACAATAACAGAGAATGTAAAAGAAGACCCTACATTATTTGTAAGATTAAATTCGCAAGGGACAGCTATCGGTGGTGAAGAATTGATTTATTCAATTTACAAAGCAGAGTTCCCTAAAAGTAAGGATTTGGTTGAAAATGTTAGTGCCAGTTTTATACAACCGTCAAGATTAATATCTTTTACTAGCAGGATTGTATGGTCAAATATGACTACTGATTTATTTCCTAATAACTTTAGTGTTAATCAATTTAGAGAAAGATTGAATGTTGGAAAGTTTGCAGAAAAACTAGAACAATTTATTGGAAGTGATTCTGAAAGCGAGGCATCCAAAGTATTTGATAGATCAATAAAAATACTTACCACAAATGATGATATTACTTTCCCGCCCGTTCTTGCAAAAAGTATTGTAAATGAATATTCAGAAGTATATCTTTTCCTTCTATACTGGATTTTTAAAAATTTTGAAACGATTACCGAAAAAGATTATGGTAGAATTAGAAAAAAGTTCCTTTATTTATGCTGGTTTTCTCTAGATAAAGATAAAATATGTAAATCATTATGGGAGAATGTTTCAAATTATTCTTTTTGGAATAGTGATGTGTTCGAAACAATAATTCTTAAACAAAAATTGCTATTAAAATTACCAATTGTGTCTGATCTAAGAAAACAATATCATAATTTAATTGAAAATTCTACTCGATGGAGTGACTTTTACCCAAGTCCGGACGATTATAAATTGTTATTCAATAATAAACTTAAAGATATATTAAATGAGAATAGTTTAGAAACTGAACTATATAGACAATATTGGGATCACTTAACAAATCAGTTAGCTTGGAATAGAAATATACTCATATTTTGTCAAAAAGGATATTTTGCTGAAAATTTTAGTGAATTCAATAGCTTAGAAGTATTAGTTGATACTAATCGACCTTGGGACTATGATCATATATATCCTAGTAGTTGGGTATATAATAAAAGAGATGTAAATCCCCAAATAAGAGAGTTGCACAATATGAATGGTAATCTTCGAGCTATTACATTAGAAGAAAATAGAAGTGAGAGTGACCATAAAAAACCAAATGAACGCTTGGATGCGGATAATTTTGACAAGTATTTTATTAAGGACGACTGGAACTATTGGGAAAAAATTGATGGACGTATCTGGGATGACGAGATTGCGAAAAATTTTGTAAATGCAGTGGTTCTCCGTACTACTAATATTTACAATGAACTATTTGAATATTTTAAATAAAATTTCTTTAACATTTATTAACATTTTTTAACTTTTACATAAATAATTGATAATCAGTTATTTAATTTGATTATTTGAGTTTTTAGCTATCTTCGCAAATTATTTTACTGTTAGTGGCTATAAGGCTATTGTAACTTTAAAATAATTAACTCAATGAAAAGTAATTTTTCAGTAAAAGCAATCTTGAGAACGGACAAAGTTCTAAAAAATGGTCTCTCTCCAATCTACATTCAAATAATAATAAGTTCTGAAAAGAAAAAGTATTCTTTAGGTGAGAGTGTTGCGAATAAATTTTGGGATAAAAAAAGTGGTGTTGCTACCGGGAAAGGGTACGGAACAATAAATTCCCTAATTAACAAAAGAATTTCTGAGATTGAAACTCTATGTAATCAGACAATATTAGCTGGCGTTCCTCTTTCATTTTCTGTTATTGATAATTTTATAAAAGGAAATCAAAACAACAATTTTTACACGGTTTTTGATGAAATCTTAGAAATTAAACGTCCAGACCTTTGTGCCGATACTTATTACAAATACGAGACCCTAAGAATCCGTTTGAAAAAATTTAAATCCAAAATTTTTGTATCAGATATCGATCTTACATTCATCACAAAGTTTGATAATTTTCTCAAAAAGCTTGAGATAGGCGATGGAGGTTTATATAATCACCATAAATGCTTAAGGTGTATTATCAATGAGATGAATCGATTCAAAAAAGCAAAAATAGATAATCCATACAATGCTGGATTTGCAGTAAAATCTCCTAAACATAAAACTATATTTTTGGACGAAGACGAAGTAGTAAAGATTCAGTCTTTCAAAAGTTCAAATAATATCACAAATACTGTCAGAGATATGTTTCTTTTGTCGTGTTATTCAGGTTTTAGGTACTCCGACCTATATTCGCTAAAAGTGGCAGATATAGACTTGGAGAATGGTGTTATCTCAAAAAAAATGATGAAGACGAAACATCAAATTGAAATCCCGCTGAATAATCAGTTGATAGAATTGATTAAACCATATTTAGGTTCAAATAAAAATCAAAAAATATTTAGAGAAGTTACAAATCAAGTAGGAAACCGAATTTTAAAAGAAATAGCTAAAGAGTGCAGAATTAACAAAAGCGTAAGCTTTCACGTTGGGAGGCACACTTTCGCTTCCTTTCTAGTCAATAACAAAAATGTTTCTTTGCCATTAGTAAGTAAATTATTAGGACATCTCAATATATCTAACACTTTGATTTATACTAACTCAAACATTAGCAACTTAAAAAATGTAATGAATAGTGTTCATTATGGATAATTTAGTAAATTTACGACTGAAAGAAAAATAATTTTTAACGATAAAAGCGTAAGCTGTTTATTTGTTCTGCCGAAAACTGGTAATTTTTAATACAGACAGAAATAAATAGTGATACGCCCTCGCTTTGCGTGGGCTATCCTATTAGTCTGTATGGGTATACCAGTACCTCGGTAGTTAATATGGTTTAGTTCCACGCTTTTTCTATGTTTAAACTAAAACCGTTTGGAACTGGCGGTGGTCTTACAACTATGAAAAAAAAATATGCTGGGGTAGCATTCTTACTTCTCTGTAATCTATTAAATGCACAATTTAATTCAAGTCTGGAACTACTAGAATTTTCTAAAAAACCATTCAAAGAAAAGCAGATAATTCTATTAAAATCTGGTTGGAAAATTTATAAGAGCCTCCGTAAAAATAGTGAAGGTTATATAATAGGATACGAAAAAAAGAAAACATCTGGTACATTTCATATTCTTATTCAAAATTCTGATTTGCTTAATAATATTGTAGATGTTACAGAACTTTACTTTCCAGATTATGATTACACGTTTAATGATTTTAGCTCGGAATTTGCAAATAATTATATGTTTACTGAGCCTAAGAATGGTGTAGTTACTCATATTGGAAAGCGGTTATTTATTGAGATTACTCAACAGCCATCTGAAAAAGAGATGTTACAGAAGATTATGATAATGACAACAAAATCTAAAAAATAAAGTATCACTATTTTTTATACAAGTAAAAACAACTAATTATCAAGACTTCCTAAAATTAATTGCAAGACGTTTTAGAAAAAAAATCGAAACGAAAACAAACGGATAAACAAGAAATCAATTTTCTTGTGCCGTTTATGACAATAACAATTTTATGAATCAATAAATACAGCTCACGCTGTATTTTTTTTGTGCTGAAAAAATTATCTACATCTCAGTAGAAAATTTAACAATTAATTCACATTAGAAAAGTTCTGTACTGCTATAAGTATAATAATAAAAAAATGTTTTATTATGAAATACAAAAGTAGGCGGTATCTAGTTGATGAATGCCACAAACTAAAAAACAGAATCCGAAAACTTGAAAAAGCTTTGTTGGAAAACAAAGAAATGCTCACTGTAAAAGAAGTCCAGCAAAAGTACGGGATTAGTAGATCGACGATAGATCGCTACCGCAAAAGAGGTCTTAAGACAAATCAACCAACAAGGAACGGGAAATTATATATTAATGTAGTTGAATTGCAGAAATTTTTAAAAAAGTAAAATGGTTGACAGAATCAAATTTTATCTGGAAAATATAATTATTTCAGAGGCAGTCCTTGGAAGGATATTTACCAAGAGGTTCAAAAAGAAAGGTACTCGATATTATATCGCTGATTATAATAAAATGAGCTTTATGTCAGAATTAACACCAGAAGATTTTCAAGAACCACCAAAAGTGACTTTCCTAATTAAATCCTTGGTAAAGGAAAATTATAAAAATTATAAAAATTTATTTATATGTTACGCAGTAAAGAAAGGAATGAAATCTGGGAGATTAACGATTCATCAAAACATTCGGAAAGACTTCATCTCATACAAAAATGAAAGTGCTTTCAAGGATCTGGATTATTTTGATTTTGTTGAAATTATAAATCTATACGCTGACGAATTCGAAATTCCAAGAAATATATTCTGGAAAGCTACGATAACACAGATTGAGTTGGGTGTCAACTTGAGATTTAACATAACAATGAGTTCGATTCTGAGTAGCATTTCGCAAATGAATGGAACTTCTGAAACTAACAGGGTTGTAAATTCTGCAGTAACCTTCCGAAATAAAAAATATGAATTGTCGATTTACGATAAACTTAGTAGAGCATCTCAGCAAAATGAAGTTTTCAGAGGACAAAACAAAAATATTATTTCTGAAGTTTGTCCGGTTAAATAAATCCCTCTGGTGTTGAGAAAGAAGGGGTTGCAGATTTGACATTACTGCATCAACCTTTAGCTCAGTCTTATTTTTTTAAATCTACATTAGAGCAATCATATATTTCACAATATCTGCAGTTGACGTCTTTCCAGCGGATAAAAAACATCGTCGCAAAACGTAAATGATTGCGGCGATGTGTCTGAGCATTAACTTAAAATGCTTTAATATCTGTTGTGGGTTTAGGTAAATTCTTCTTATCCCAATTTACACAGGTCTTAAACGATTTTACATATTTGTAATGATAACTTCCGTTCCACGTTTGTCCATTGACTGTTGCATTGCTCATTACGTTTCCAAGAGCATCCAAAACGACTATAGTTATTGGGCTCTTAAAACAACCGGTAAAACCAATACCTGATCCATCGTCAGCTACAAATGTTGTAATGACATCTGTACTATTTGCAGAACTTATTTTTAATTTCGTTCCTGGGCTTGCAGTACCAGTCATTTTAAATCTTACTTTTCCTGTATATGTAGATGTATGTTGTGGACCGGAAATTGAAGTGCAACATTCTGGTGTTAATGTTATTGTTGCAATGCTTTGGTTTATCACATTGATTGTTGTGGAAGGCAAACTGCAAATAGTCCTTGCGTTAACTGGTCCACATATTCCTTTTACTGTCATCGTATTGCTACCTGCAACTAGAACAGACGTTGGAATTTGAATATGCTGATTTACTCCGGTACCATTTGAGTTAAAGGTATTTCCATTAATAACAACTTGATAATTTCCATAGCAAGGGCTATTTACTGTTGATATGCAAGGACTCTTAGGGAAATAAAGATGTATATTGTTTCCACTGCTAATAGCCGTTAATGGCAAACTCATAGTATGTAAAATATTACCAGCTTGTACATTACCGGTGCTTGGATATTCGATAGCATAATCATTCAGACTAGTACAGCTGCAAGCTTGTGCAGACACTTTCTGTATTTCATTTTTTTTAATCCCTTTTTCGGTAATTCCTTTTTGGGCGGGCTGCTCTGGCGTAATGTTTTTATTACCACCAAGTGCACCGCCAAGTAATGATGCGCCTTGATTCGTTTCTTTTAAATTTGCTACATCGCTGTCGGGGCTTTGATTTAGGTCGTTTGTAATAAAACTTGCGTCACTGTTTCCTTTCTCACTTCCTAACCCAATACTTATACCACCTAAAATCCCAAAAGCCGAATAATTTTTGCTTTTATTTTTGGTAACATAAGTTCCGGCATTCATCTGTCCGAGGTTGTACATCCCATTTTGGTTAACATTTCCTTCGGGAACAAATGTTGTTGTGGTAGTTTCCAGTTTTTGTGCCATCAGGTAATTTCCTTCTATCCAGAGTCCGATTCTACCCAACTGATAAATCAATTTTAATTTTGGCAAAACTCCAATTCCTGAGCTTGCTTTGGTGGTCTGGTCGCACAAATCCCAATTGTAATTGATTCCATTAACCTGAGAAGCTTGGGAAACAGTGCATTTGGTTTCTTTAAATGAATTATAAAGAACATTCACGGAAGGCATCAGAGAAAATTTATCAGAAAGACTCCAAGAAAAGGCTGGTCCTGCGCCAACTCTAAAACCTTGCTGTTCCGGAGAGCCTGCACCTTTTTGTGTAACAACCGGCGAACCAGATTGCCCCATAATCTGAAAAGGTTCTGATGCAGGGCAAATAAGTTCGTTGTTGAAACCATAATTTGCACTTCCTTCTATTCCGAAGCTCCATTTTCCAAAAGATTTTATGGGGATGTACGCCCCGAGATTGAGATCTGTAAAGTTACTCAAAGATGCTGAGGTTTTCACTCCTGAATTTGGGGTCGAGATTCCTCCGCCAAGGTATAGCCGAATTGCATCGCTATTTTTGCGTGGTTTTGTACTCGATACGCCTTTTTGCGAAATACTTTTGCCAGAAGCCTGCTGAGCTAAAGTATATTCTGAAATGCTGAATAAAAAACAACACAGAATGATTTTGGTTAAAATTTTCATAGGATTAATTTTTAATGAATTTGATAATGTGTTTTTGGATTGATTTCGTTGTTACTTCCAAAATATAATTTCCCGCAGGAAGTTCAGATACATTAATCTTATTATTCTCGGTAAGTTTAGCATCCATCAGCTTTCCATTAAAATCGTAGATGTTTATTTTAGAGATATTTTTAAGATGTTTTATCTGGATAAAATCTGTTGCGGGATTTGGAAATAACTGCATTTCCTGAGAAGTATTTTCCAAAGTGGATAATGTTGATATCGTAATGGTTAAAGGATTACTTGTGGTAAAATTTCCTGCACTGCAAACCACATCGCTTGTTAGGATACAGTTTACTGTGTCGCCGTTTGTCAAAGTATTGTCTGTATAGGTTGAAGCATTACTACCAACACTATTCCCATTTTTCTTCCATTGGTAAATAGGAGAAGTTCCTCCTGCATCTATCGTTGTACCGAAAGTAACCGGAGTTCCTGCCGAAATAGTGGTGGAAGGAGATGCGGAAATAATAATGGCCGGTTTTCTTTGTCCGCCCGGGTTGGCTGTATTGATGTCGCAATCGCAGGCATCACCAATGCCATCATTGTCAGCATCTGCCTGGCTTGGATTGTAAATCAATTTGCAGTTATCGGAAATATCCGGCAAACCATCTCCATCTGTATCTTGGGAATAAAAGAAACCGGTTCCCAGAAATAATGAAACGAATAAAAATATAAGTTTAGCATTCATAATATTAGTTTTTAATAAATTTTGTAATGGTTTTTTCTTTTTTAGTTGTGATTTCCAGAATATAGCTTCCTTTTGGTAATTCTTCTAAATTGATGGTATTATTATTAATGATGCTTGTTTTTACCAATTTTCCGCTGAGGTCGTGGATTTTTACAGATAGAATCTTTTCCGTAGTTTGGAAATGAAGGAGACCAGTAGTAGGATTCGGATACAAAATAATTTTCTTTTTGACAGTTTCGGAAGTAGAGAATGATATAACTGAACAAATTTGAATAGGGATGTTACTGTGGGTTGTATTTCCGTTGCCTAAACTTCCATAAATATTCAATCCCCAAGACCAAAGCGTATTATCATTTTTTAACGCCAAAGTATGTGCACTTCCAGAAGAGAGTGATTTCCAATCGGTATCGCTATCTAATTGCGCCATTGCGCCGTAAATTGGATTGTTTGTTCCGTTTCCTAAATATCCGCTCCCATTTTGTCCGATTCCCCATCGTGTTCCATTTGTTTTAATTGCCATCATAGCCTGGTTTAGAGTTGAGATTTCTTTCCAGTCGTTATCTGTTCCTAATTGCAAAGGAACCAAAGAATTTTGTGGTGTTAATCCAGAGTTAAAACCACCCCATCGCCATAATGTACCATTGTTTTTTAAAGCAAAGACAAAAGAATCACTTGTGGATATGGTTTTCCAATCAGTGTCATTCCCTATTTGTACAGGATTTGTTTTATCTGTTGTTGTACCATCTCCTAATTGTCCTTGAGTATTCATTCCCCAAGCCCAAAGTGTCCCATTATTTTTAATGGCAAATGAAAAATGAACACCTGTATAGATTTCTTTCCAGTCGGAATCGGTACCTATCTGCACTGGGATATTAGACACACCACTTCCTAAACTCCAAAGCGTTCCATTATTTTTTAATGCTAAAGTATGATAATATCGCGCGCTCACTTTTTTCCAATCGATATCTGTTCCAATTTGGGCAGGATTAGGATGTGGAATTATATTACCAGCATTATTATCTCCCCAAGCCCAGAGCGTTCCATCTTGTTTAATACCGAAAGAGACGTCGGATATGCTTAAATCTTTCCAATTTGAGGAGTTATCAAAAAAAGACGGTGTATTATTAATTAAATTACTTGTTCCATTTCCTAATTGTCCATAATAATTTGCTCCCCACACAAATATAGAGCCATCGGGTCTATATGCTAAACTATTAAATATGTTTGATTTGATTTTATTCCATTTGCAAGAAAAGTTTGCCGCACAACTTTGGCTGAAGGTCGCCCAGGAATCGATATGCTGGCTGCTTCCAAAATGGGTGGTCATCCAGGCCGGATTATCTGCCTGTATGCAAAGAGGATTGGCATTGTTGTACACAAAAAACGCAGGAAACATAGCACCGCCTCCAAAATTGATATTGTTGCCATTTTGAATATTCAGAAAACTAAGCTGGTTGTTATAGCAATCTAGAAACATCAGGTTGGAGTTTTGGCTCAGGTCTAAAACCGTAAGCTGGTTATAGGAGCAATAAATTCCCTTTAATGCAGAGTTTTGTGTCATATCCAAGTTTGTAATTTGATTATAATTACAGTAGAGATAATTCATAGCCGTATTGTTACTTGTATTGATGCCTGTAAGCTGATTATGATTACAACTTAATCCCTCCAGTAAAAGATTTTGAGTAATATCAATACTCGTTAATTGGTTGTAATTGCATTCAATTAAATTGAGGGACGGGCACTGGCTGATATTCAAACTTGTAAGTTGATTATTGCTGCAAAGTATATCCAATAATTGCGGTTTTGAACCCAGAACCAAACTAGTCAGTTGATTATCTTCACAACCGAAATGGGTTAATTTTGTATTTGCCGTAAGATTCAGACTGGTCAATGGATTAGCTGTTATATATAATTCCGTTAAATTCACAAAGGCTTCTATCCCTGTCAAATCAGTAATCCCCAATGAACTGCAACTTATCGTTCCTGTAAATGCAGAGGCTTCGACCAAACTGATTTCTGTATTATCGAGATCGGTATTGATATCTGTTCTTGCTAGAAGATAGTTTTTGAAATAGCCATCTTGAAAAGTAACATTCTGTGCATTTATATAACTTGTGATTCCTGACAGAAGGCATAGAGTGATAAATAATTTTTTCATAGCATTGTTGTTTTTAGATTAATACTCCAAAATTCTACAAAAACACGACACAAAAAAATCCCTAATTGTAGGGATGTGAATAAGATGAAAAAATTTTGAGATTATTTTTTAAGATTTTTGTAATACCACGCCACCGCTTCTCCAAGCGAGGAGATGTGCAACTTTTCGTAGATATGCTTGATGTGGGTATTCACCGTAGAATAACTTACGCCCAGCTTATCGGCAATCATTTTGTAGCTTAATCCATCGGCCAAAAATTTCAAAACTTCTTTTTCTTTTGGCGTAAGGATTCGGGCTTCCTGGGTTGGCATAAAATATTCCAAAACCCGTTTTGCAATGGCAGGATTCATAGATGCACCGCCTTCATAGACCTCTTCTATGGCTTGTAATATGCGTTTTGGGTTATCACTTTTCAGGATATAACCACTGGCTCCGTTGGAGATGCTGGTAAATATTTTTTCGCTATCGTCGAAGGCAGTTTGTATCAGTACTTTTATCTGAGGAAAATGGGTTTTTATTAATTTCAGACCTTCTATTCCGTTTACAATTGGCATATTGATGTCCATCAAGACGACATCGGGTTTGTGGAGTTCCATCTCCGCCAAAACATTGGCGCAGTTTTCCTCATTTCCGACGTACTCCAAATTATCACTCAAACTAATAAGTGCCTTTAGGCTCGCCAATCGTTCCGGGCTGTCGTCGTATGCAAAAATGCGAATCATCTTTATATTATTCTTTACAAAAGTAGCTTAAAATAAGATTTGTTTTCAATCCCTAAATTTAGGGATTTGATTAAATAAGATATTCAATAAATTGAAACTAACTATATTTTTTACTAAATAGTTTAAAACTTAAAATAAATTTTATATTTGTTTATAAACCAACACAATATCCATAATTATATTTGGAGTTCAGTTTTTCAAATATATTTATACTAAAAACCAAATGATTATGAAAAATTTGAAACCTTCCTTATACAAAGCAGCTATTGAAGTATGGAAAACCGTTGTAAATAAGGAAACAACTCCTGATATAAAACGTTTACAAAAGCAGATAAAATTCTATAAACGTTTGCTGAGTGTCTTTCACGCTGGAGATTACTTTTATTATGTTTTCAATATGTACACTACAAAGTTCGATGTCGTAAGTGAGAACATCACGGAAATACTAGGTTATAAATTGGAAGAAATTACGGTAGAGTTTTTTATTGATATTATACATCCGGATGACAGACCCTATTTTTTTAATTTTGAATCTAGAATAGTGGAATTTTTTAAGACATTGCCTCACGATAAAGTTCCGTATTACAAGATGCAGTATGATATAAGACTAAAGAAGAGTGATGGGAAATACATAAGAATTCTACATCAGGCGGTACAGGTGGATTATGACGAAAAAAACTATTATCGCACATTGTCATTAGATACAGATATTACTCACATAAAATACGACGGCACACCTTGTTTTTCTATTATAGGTCTGGATGGCGAACCTTGTTTTTACAATATAAAAACAACCGATAACCTGACTAAATCTTTTGATTTATTTACCAAAAGAGAACGTCAAATCCTGAAGTGCATTGTGGAGGGTAAAAACACCAAAACCATTGCAGACGAGCTTTTCATTAGTATAAATACGGTCAACAATCACCGGAAAAACATCCTAAATAAAGCTGAGGTAAAGACACCGCTGGAACTGGTCTGCAAATCCGTAAAAGAAGGTTGGATATAAAAAATAGCTAGAAATAGCTATTTTTTTTGGATTGTAACCTGCGTAGTTTTGGGTAATAAAATCCTGATGCTATGAAAATGTTATCTCTACTTATTCTTTTCTTATTTCAGTTGACTTTTGTTTTTGGGCAGAAAAGAGATGAAGTTGGTCATAGAGTAACTCCTTGGGTCATTGCAAGACACGGATGTTTTAATGGATTAGAATGGAAGGTTAGAAAGTCCTACTACTCAGATAATTCAGATAATTTCATTAATGAAATCGAAATAAAAAATAAATATTTAAGTAAAATTACATTTAGCTTTGATGTTTCCGCCGATGCAAATGCAAAAACAACCCAATCACGAAAAACATTAAATCCAGAAGAAACCACAAGATTCACAAGAGTTCAAAATGTAGATTTTGTTTACTTATATATTGCTGATGTTTGTTTCAATAGTGATAATAAATGTGCTGGTACTTGTTACGCGCTCTGTGATAATGGCACATCTAATATTCCAACCGATTGTGGTGGACAGAAATCAAACGCAAATAGCAATTCTACAACACAAACTAATAATTCAACCCAACAAAACGACCTTACCGAATACAACCGAAGCAAAGCAGACCTTGAAAGACAAATAGCAGAGAAAAATGCGGAAGGACAACAAAAAAGCCAAAACTATACAGCCGCAATGAACGCCGGTATTTCTGCTCACAATTCCGGTAACTATGATGAAGCCAAAAGACAGTTTTCTATTGCTTTAAATAATTGCAATACGGAGGAAGCCAAACAGAAAGCGCAGGAGTATTATAATAAAACAGTTAATGCTGAAAAAAGCCAGTCGAAAATAAAAGCGATTGGAGATTTAACCAATGCCACTGTAAATCTGGTGTCATACTTTGCGAATAGAAAAAATGCTTTAAGAAACTCTTTAAGCCAGGAAGATGCACAGGCCTTAATAGATATTGTTAATTCTGAAAATCCAGCTGATTACACACAAAACATTGTTCAAATTTTTACAGATTTAGGGTATACATACAGGGAAACAGAAAAAATGAGTAATGGGATGACAGCCATTACAATGAATAATGATATTAACAATATTAATGATTTCTTAAATATCTTTATACATCCAGCAAGTTATAATGATTATAATACTATTAGTTTCAGTTATCACAGAAAAGAAAAACTGCTACAGCAATTAGCAAGCTTAGGAAGCAATTTAGAAGGATTTAAACGTCCTGAAATCAAAGGCGTTCCACTAAGTAGGAGAGAAAAGGTTGGTGCAATTTTCAGAAAAGAAGAATCAGAAAAGGAGAATAAAAAAAAGAATGTAATTGAAATAAATAAATGGGTAAGAGATTTTAATGTTACAAATTCTGATATTGAAACTTCAAACAATATTACAGCAGAAGAAATAATTAACAGAAGTATTGAAGCAACTGGTGGACTCCAAAAATTAAAAGAAGTTCAAAATGTGATTATAAATGAAGATTATGGGGATGGATATAACCATAAAATAATTATCGCTTATGGAAAATATGCAGCAACAACAACCTACCCGACTGGCAAGCCTTATTCTAAAGATGTTTTGGTAGGTAAAAAAGGATATCACATATTTCTTGGAGATAGGAGGAAACTCCTTGAAACCGAAAAACAAGAGTTAGGTAAAAAAGAACCAGTAAATATTTTGAGCATTCAAAAGCTACAATTAAAGTTGGGCAAAATTCAAAAATTTAACGATAAAGGTTGCTACACACTAATAAACGAAGAAAGAGCTACATTCGGAGAAAATCTATTTAACATTAATACATATTTTTTTGATATCAAGAGTGGATTGCTTGTTGGCAGAACACAACATTTAAATTCTAAGCCAAATGACAATAGATATGAAGTATATGACGAATATGAAAATATAGATGGAATTCTATTTCACACACAAGAAATTTCATTTTACGAAAGTGATAAAAATACAACAACGATTATTGATGGTGAACTAAAGAAAAATGCATTTATAATCAAAAGAAAAATAAAATTAAACGAAAATATAACTGACAGAGATTTTGAGTAGGCTTCATCTGTCAACATTTATAAAATTACCGTCAAAAACATCAGAGGATAGTATTGTAATAATTTTCAAATCTAAAAAACAAAATAATTATGTGGGTACAGTTAGCATTTCAGGCGGCGACAGAAATCGCAAAAAACTATCAGGAACGTAAGGCACAAGAAGATGCTGATGCTGCGTTGGCTAATAAAATTATTGATGCCATAAAACAGGAAATAAACTCCGTGAAGATTGAAATACTTCATAAGCTGGATGATTTACAAAAAGAAGAACTTCAAGGTCTTCTACGCGGTTATCTTAATAACTTTGAACTATATAAAATTAGTATGCCAAATGAAATAGATTGGCTACAGATGTTATTAGCAGATGCCAATAACATTTGCGGGAAGATGTATGTGGTTTTTCGCCGGTATCTCATCCTTAAGGATTACATTAATTCAAGAGATTTGCTGGCAATGTATACACCCGTTGTAACAATATATATTTACTTATTGAATGAAATCAGAGTAAACTTCAATAATGACAATAGACCCAATATACTAAATACAATTAAAGGGGATATCCTTCCCGGAATTGCAGATTTTTTAGAGCTTCTTACCAGTTTTACAATATCAAGATTCGGTTCTGTTAAAGAGACTTTTCAGCCCGAACCTTCTCCAGACCAAAAATTATCAACAATTTTACTTTCATATGATGTTTTAGATGGCAAAGGTGAGGCAATTGAAATCAACATAATGACTTATGTAAAAAACAGACATCAGTATAAAACGCAAATAGAAAAAATGCGCCAAGATGCTATTGATAAGGAGCTTCAAAAGTTAAAAGAGCAAATTGGTGTTAACAATTATGTTTCAGAATTATCAAAAATTGTAAATGGTATCTATGTAGAAATAGCACAGTAATACAAAATACGGAAATCAAAATATCTTAAAGCAAATATGAAATATCCGTTATAAAATAGCATCACATAAGGAATCATTTTATTACCAATCAGTGGAAAACACTAATTGCTTTTTTAGTAATCACAATTTAAGCAATAATGTTTTGATTTATACAGTTAGTGAGACACTACCAACCTTTATAAAAAACACATTAATCACATCGGGAGCAATTTTGCTCTCGTTGTAATTTTGAATCCTGTCATATAAATAGCAGAATATTTTAAAACCAGTTCCCAAAGCCAAACCGTCTAAACAACAACAGGGATGAATATTCTCACACAAACCCCATTCTCCGTCAAAATCTCAAATTTCCCACCCATTTCCTCCGCTCGTTTTTTCATATTTTGCAGACCATTTCCTTTCTTTTCTTCACCATTAAAGCCTATTCCGTTATCCCTGATTTCCAGAATATAGTGTTTGTCAATAATTTTTAAAATAATGGAAACCTCTGTTGCCTTGCTGTATTTCGTTGCATTGTTCAGGGCTTCTTTTACGATGAGAATGATGTTTTTTCTGATTTCGAAATCGGTAATTTCTTCGTCTATTTCCTTATCAATCGTTATTTGATAATTGATGGAAGTATTTCCCAGTATTTCATTGGCAAAATTTCGTATTCTCGTGCTTAGAGTCATCAGAACTTCGTGATTGGATTTTAGACTCCAGACGATATCGCCCATATTTTCGGACAATTTTTGAGATTGCAACTGTATTTTGTTGAGGATTGATTGGGTTTCCGGTACATTATTTTTCTCCAGATAAAGCGCCGCAACCGCCGAATTAATCTGCAAACTACTGAGTGTTGCACCAATATCATCGTGCAAATCAGCAGTAATCTTGCTGCGCTGTTCTTCCAGTGCCAATTGCTGTTGATAATAGTTTTTCTGTTGCATCAGCTTCCAGCGGGTGTAAACAAAAAGAATGATACCGATGATAAGACCACCTAAAATTGCCCAAAACCAAAAGGTCTGATAATAGGCTTTCTCAATGGCAATGAAGAGTCTTTTTTGTGGCGTGATGATTTGATTGAATTTGTTGTAAATGCCAAATTCCAAATCATATTTCCCGGGAGACAGACTACTGAGAACCAGCGGGTTTTTATGGGTTACAGGTTTCCATTTGGCATCCAGATTGCGGAATCGGTACATCAGCCGTTGGCGGTTTCCGTTTTCCAAATCTTTAATCAATGCCTTTATAGAAATGTTATTTTCGTCATTTTTTTAAGTTGATTTTCTGGACTTGGTTAATCCCTTTTTCGGACGCAAAGCGAACATTATTTATTTTAATTTCATCAAAATAAATCTCGGGTTTGTAAGAATCACTGAATTTCAGAGGTGGTTTGAAAAAGTTAAAGCCATTCACACCACCGAAAAACAAAGTCCCGTCCGAAGTTTTGTAAAACCCACGATTGTTGAAATCCCAGTGCTGAATGCCGTCTTCTTTATCAAAATTGATGATTTGGTAACTTTTGATGTCTATACTGCTCAGACCGTGTTGATGGCTGCACCAGACTTTCCCGAAATCATCTAAAACCAGACCATAAATATAAGTTCCGGCAAGACCATTATTGCTGTCAAATTTTTTCAGGATGTTAAAATTTTTATCCAGAAGAAACACTCCTTCATTAGTTCCTGCCCAGATTTGTCCGTTCTTTTTATCTTCCTGAAAATAGAATGACTGTACTTTTGGCAAAATATTTCGTAGAAATTCTACCTTTCCGCCGGGTTTCACTTTTGCCAAAACCGCATCGCTGTTGAGATAGCTAATAATGATTCTTCCACTGCTGATTTTGTTGATGTAAAAAGGAGAAGTATTTTTTATCGCAGTTATCTTCTCCAAATTTCCATTTTCGGAATTGAGCCAAAACAAACCTTCGGTAGAGGAAATCATTGGAAAATTGTCATCAAAAGTCTGAAAATGTTTGAAATCGCCTATTTCTTTTAATGAAATATTGAATTTTTTCAGCACTTTTTTATTCTTATCCAAAAGAGATAATTCAATTGTATTATTTCTCAAAATCTGCAACACCCAAAACTGGTCTTTTCCGGAGTCTGAAAATGCATTAAAACTAACTTCATTACTACTGAAACTTGTTGCGGAAATTTTTTTTGGATTGAATATAACCCCGTGAATAAAGATGTTCCCGTCCGGAAATTCTGCAAAATTATTGGTGCCGAAAACAGAAGTCGCTTTTATTTTTACATTATCAACATCCGAGGATTTTTTGAGCAATGTTCCTTTAAAATCCAATATTACCTGACCTTGGCCATCATCGCATATCCAAAATCTTCCGATTTTATCGAAACCAAAAGCAAAAGCTCTTTCAAAGCCTTTTTCTAGAGTTTTGATTTTTTTTAAGTTTTTATCCAAGATAGAAGTTCCAGTCCATTCTGTTCTATATATAATTTTGTCTTTGCTGCAGGCAATATTAGATATGTTTCTTTCATTTTGATAGAAATTTTCAACCTTTCGATATTGGTCTTTCAATACAATAAGGCCATTTCTTAAGGTTCCAAATATAATGTTGTCATTTTCTCTGTCATAAGCACAGGAAGTAAAAACCACATTTTTAAATTCAGGAAAATGATTTAAAGGAAAACTTATTTTTTTTGATTTCAGATGATACAAAGCAATATTTTGTTTTCCCGTAAAACAAATGTTAAAATTCTTATCTATAAAAGGAAAACGCCAATAAAATATGTTTCCCCGATTGTCATAGATGTGTACAGAGTTTATGGGCTTCAAAGGGATTTTAGTTTCTAATTTTACAATTTTAGTTTTCACATCAAAACTGGCGAGTTGCCAATCCTCATTGAAACACCATACTTTGCCATTGGAAAAGCCAATTGGCATTGCGGTAGTTGTTCTTTCTTTTTGAAAAATTTTGATTAAAGTGAATTCATCTTTTTGGTAATCATAGCGGTACAATCCTCTTGTGCTTCCGATGTACAGATAATTTTTGTCTTCCGCAAAACCGTAACCCTGTTGTAGAGCAGGACAGTTTTTAAAATAATATTTCAGATTATACACCTTTACGGAAGAACCATCGTAGCGGTTGAGAGCATCATTTCCGGTGATCCACATAAAACCGTGGCTGTCCTCGAACCGGAAATAGTTGGAACCCTGCGAAAGCCCGTCGTCCTGTGATAATTTATTTATAGAAAAATAATCACAACTGGTTTGAGCCCTGATGCATAAAACAAAAAGGATAAGGAGAATACAAACTAGAATTTTAAAATTCCTCAAGTTTTTATTAGTGCATATGTATCCTCAAATGTAATAAAATACAATGGATTACTGAATATTTCCAATATTGTTAAAAATATTGATGATGATCTAAGTTTGGATACTTAATGGAGGCATAAAATATATTTGCTGTTATTTTATTTTTTGAAAAGATGATTTTCAAGGATGAGCTTGATTTTCTAAATCAAGTTTTTACAAATTTTAAATTATTGTAATGGTAAATATTTTTTTTGATACTTTCTATCATAGTTTTTAAATTTTTACCTCACGATGGTTTAAGCATATTAAGTTTAAATTTTGGAGTTTCTTTCTAATGAAAATTTGAATAAGATTCCAGAATCTCCCAGATTATTCTTATTTAGCTCAGGTCTCTTGAATACTATTGTTTTAGAAGGTTTTAACGCTCAATTTTATCACAGAATTTTTAATCAAAATACTAATAAAAATAGATTCATCTTCTACTAGCATTAATAGTAGTATCAATCCAGGGTCAGGTCGGAATCAACACCCAAACTCCGGAAGCGAATCCTATGATTTTAAGCGATTTAAACTATTCAGTTTATAGAAACATATCAAATATTCAAGATTTTAATTTAGAATTTCTTGCTCAAACAAAAGGAGGAGCCAAGTTTGTAGATAACTTAAAAATTACAGCAAATAAAGGAATATATCTAAATGTTTTAGATAATTCATTCAAACAAAAAATTCAAGCTTATCCAATTCCCACGAATAAAATTTTGAACATTATCAATCCTTAAAATAGAGCAAATAAAATTGAGATTTATGATACATCAGGAAAACTCATTTTGAATAAGATGTTCAATCCTTCGGATAACAAAATATTGAAAATTTATCCAAAGGAAATTACATCTATAAGATTGCAAATATGAGTTCCAAATTTATTTAGAACTAAAAATAATTTCTCAAAAAACAAAATACACACACCAATTTGTGTGTATTTTTTGAAAGGAGTTAATCAAAAATTTCTGGATTACCACTTTTATAGATAGCGAATGGAATTACAATACTTCATTCGAAAATTAGTCGCTAATGTGAAGCGACTATTTTTAAAGGTGAGCAACCAGAAATGTTTAAAGAAAGTTATTAGCCAAGTTTTATTATATTTAATACAAAATCATTTAAATGATTTTATTACTTGGTCTAAACACATTTTAGAAATATTATTTGATAGATTCTAAAATCTAAGAAAAGCTTATTTATAGTCGTAGATAAGCTTTTCTTTTATCTCTGATTATTAATTACATTATAAAATTGCTACTTAAATCTCTTTTTAATTTGGTGTCAAATAGTAATATAATTGGCAATTTTTGACTAGCTATTTTAAAATGTACTTTGTTGTTTAATATTGTGAAAATCTTAAATAATATATTTTGAATTGAATTTTATACCTAAATTTGTTTAATGAATTTCCTAAAACTAATCTTCACCTTCTATTTCGCAACATTGACTTTGATGCCATGCAATGATGTGAAACTACAGTCTGTAAGCGGAAATTCAAAAAAAACAATTTCATATTCAGAAGACAATCATTCCAAAGACCACGGCGATATTTGTTCGCCGTTATGCTCTTGCAACTGCTGTCAGATGACTGTAACATCCTTTAAAGTTGAGCCTTTAATGCCTTTACCTAAAAAGGCAACGGAATATTTCTCAAACAAAATTCATTTCCAGAAAAACGATTTCGCTTATTTGGTTTACGACCAGATTTGGCAGCCTCCTAAAATTTAATTTTTATTGATTTGATGGGAGACGTGTGTCTTTCATCCATTTGTCGTGGAAACTATGCAATATCATTGCAACGTATTCCTGTTCATCTTTGTCGCTCATAATTCATCTTTTTTGGCTGAAATGAGTTCGACTTTCAATAAAATTAAATCCAATGTTAGATAATATCATACGATTTAGCATCAAAAACAAAATTATCATTGGAATAATGACTTTGATGCTAATCATTTGGGGAAGTTGGAGTGCCACAAAACTTCCGATTGATGCAGTACCCGACATCACCAACAATCAGGTGCAAATTATTACTGTTTGTCCAACTCTTGCCGGACAGGAAGTAGAGCAATTAGTCACATTTCCCATCGAACAAAGCATTGCCAACGTTCCAGATATTGAAGAAACAAGAAGTATTTCAAGATTCGGATTATCGGTGATTACGGTTGTTTTTAAAGAAAATGTAGATATATATTTCGCCCGTCAGTTAATTAATGAACAACTCAAAAAAGCTGCTGAAGAAATTCCAAAAGGAGTTGGAACCCCTGAAATGGCGCCTGTAAGTACAGGTTTGGGAGAAGTGTATCAATATATTCTTCATCCGAAAAAGGGAAGTGAGAAAAAATACAGCAGTAAAGATTTACGAACAATGCAAGACTGGATTGTCCGCAGACAACTAAACGGAACTCCCGGAGTTGCGGAAATCAACAGTTTCGGCGGAGAACTCAAACAATATGAAGTTGCCATCAATCCGGATCGTTTAAAAGCAATGGGAATAAGTATTACTGACGTTTTTACGGCTTTAGAAAAGAATAATCAGAATACGGGAGGAGCTTATATTGATAAAAAACCGAATGCTTATTTCATCCGCGGAATTGGAATTGTAACGTCGATTGAAGATATTAAAAATATTGCTGTAAAAAATGAAACAGGAAGTGTTCCCATTTTTATAAAAGATGTTGCCAATGTCGGTTTTGGTCACGCTGTCCGTTACGGAGCTTTGACTTATAACGGAGAAGTTGATGCAGTTGGTGGAGTAGTGATGATGTTGAAAGGTGCAAATAGCAATGAAGTCGTTCAAAGAATTAAAGATAAACTTCCTACGATCCAGAAATCGCTTCCGGATGATGTTGTGATTGAACCTTTTCTTGATCGAACAGATTTGGTAGACAGAGCAATAAGTACAGTAGAGAAGAATTTAATTGAAGGTGCTCTAATAGTTATTTTCGTTTTAGTCATTTTTCTGGGAAATTTCCGAGCGGGTTTAATTGTGGCTTCTGCCATTCCGCTTTCGTTATTATTTGCTTTAGGAATGATGAATATTTTCGGAGTCAGTGCTAATTTAATGAGTTTGGGAGCAATCGATTTTGGTTTGATTGTCGATGGAGCCGTAATTATTGTTGAAGCAACCCTACATCATTTAGGTTTAAGAAAAACCAATAAAATTCTTACACAATTCGAGATGGATGAAGAGGTTTTCCTTTCTGCGTCGAAGATTAGAAGCAGTGCAGCTTTCGGAGAAATCATCATATTAATCGTTTATATTCCGATTCTGACTTTGGTCGGCGTTGAAGGAAAAATGTTTACACCAATGGCAAAAACAGTAGGATTCGCCATTTTGGGAGCTTTGATTTTATCATTGACTTATATTCCGATGATGAGCGCTTTATTTTTATCTAAAAAGCCGATGAACAAAGAAACTTTTTCAGATAAAATGATGAATAAACTTCAGAAAATTTATCAGCCACTATTGGAAAAAGCTTTAAAAATAAAATACTGGCTGGTTGGTGGAACTGTCGCTTTGTTCACATTTGCCATTATAATTTTCGGTAGAATGGGAGGCGAATTTATTCCGCAATTACAGGAAGGCGATTACGCTTTTCATTGTATTCTTCCACAGGGAAGTTCATTGAGTCAAAGTATCGAAACCTCGATGCAGGCTTCAAGAATTATTAAACAGTTTGATGAAGTAAAAATGGTTGTCGGAAAAACCGGAGCAGCAGAAGTTCCGACTGATCCAATGCCTCCGGAAGCGACCGATTTAATTGTTGTTTTAAAACCACAAAAAGACTGGAAAACAAAAAAATCCTACGAAGAATTAGCTGATGAAATTTCTGAAAAGCTGGAAAATATTCCCGGAGTTTTCTTTGAAAAAAACCAGCCGATCCAAATGCGTTTTAATGAATTAATGACAGGAATTCGACAGGATGTTGCTGTAAAAATATTTGGTGAAAATTTAGATTCATTAGCAATTTATGCAGAAAAGACTGCTAAAATTATTCAATCTGTAAATGGTTCAACTTCGCCACAAATTGAACGTATAAGCGGACTTCCGCAAATCAATGTGGAATACGACAGAACCAGAATGGCAAATTACGGCTTGAATATCGAAGATGTCAATAACGCTGTAAGCACCGCTTTTGCAGGAAAATCAGCAGGTCAGGTTTTTGAAAATGAAAGAAGATTTGATCTCGTTGTTCGTTTAGACAGCCTTCACAGAACAAATATTGATGATGTGAACAATCTGATGATTTCTACCAATTCCGGAGCGCAAATTCCGCTTTCCCAAGTGGCAAATATCAGTTATAAACTTGGTCCTGCACAGATCAGTCGTGAAGCCGGGAAAAGAAGGATTGTGATTGGTTTTAATGTAAAAGACCGAGATGTACAAAGCGTTGTCGAAGAAATTCAGCAGAAATTGGATAAAAAAATTAAATTGCCTTCCGGATATTATTTTACTTATGGCGGACAATTCGAAAATTTACAGGCAGCAAGCAAAAGATTAATGATTGCAGTTCCCATTTCATTATTATTGATTTTCCTGTTGTTATATTTTACTTTTCATTCTTTCAAGCAGGCAGCTTTAATTTTTACAGCTATCCCGATGAGTGCGATTGGTGGAGTTTTCGCTTTGTTGGTGAGAGATATGCCATTCAGTATCAGTGCAGGAATCGGATTTATTGCTTTGTTTGGAGTTGCCGTTTTGAATGGAATTGTATTGATTGGAACTTTCAATCAATTAGAAAAAGAAGGCGAAACCAATATCTTGAAAAGAGTAATGGAAGGTACAAAAACCAGATTAAGACCGGTTTTAATGACTGCAACAGTAGCTTCATTAGGATTTTTACCGATGGCAATTTCCACCGGAGCAGGCGCGGAAGTTCAGAAACCTTTGGCAACGGTTGTTATCGGAGGTTTGGTGACGGCAACTTTCCTGACTTTGTTTGTGTTGCCAATGTTGTACATTATTTTTAATTCTAAAATTAATTTTAAAAATTTTAAATCTAAAACGGTAACGACAGTAATTATTTTAGGATTTTTATTTGTCGGACAAACCTTTAAAGCTCAACAGGGAAATACTTTGACAGTGCAACAGGCGACTCAAATGGCTCTGGAAAACAGTTACCTGATAAAATCGAAAGAATTAGATATTAAATCTGCCGAAGCTTTGAAGCCAACATCAAAAGAACTTCCGAAAATGAATTTCGATGCGCAATTAGGACAATATAATTCCAGAAAATTTGACCAATCATTTGCGATTTCCCAAACGATTCCGTTTCCGACTTTGTTTAAAGCGAGAAAACAATTAATTAATGAGCAAATTAAGGGAAAGCAAATCG
>Ga0308163_10000335_pt1 | contig 100356 bp, 91 predicted proteins | sample PhyTR1_FD_201037 | JGI IMG/M metagenome (GOLD analysis project Ga0308163, IMG submission 201037) | Phyllosphere microbial communities from UC Gill Tract Community Farm, Albany, California, United States - DLSLT.R1 | ecosystem: Host-associated > Plants > Phyllosphere > Unclassified | place... | reverse complement strand
TAAGGTAATGCAAGTTATTCTGCTTGATAAAGTAGCAAACCTGGGCAGCCTGGGTGATCAGGTTAACGTTAAAGCGGGCTACGCTCGTAACTTCCTGGTTCCACAGGGTAAAGCTGTTCCTGCTACTAAGAAAAACGTAGAGTTTTTCGAAGCACGTCGTGCTGAACTGGAAGCCAAACTGGCTGACGTTCTGGCGGCTGCTAACGCTCGCGCTGAAGCAATCAACGCACTGGGCACCGTTACTATCGCGTCTAAATCTGGCGACGAAGGTAAACTGTTCGGTTCTATCGGTACTCGCGACATCGCTGACGCTGTAACTGCAGCTGGCGTTGACGTGGCTAAGAGCGAAGTTCGCATGCCGAACGGCGTTCTGCGTACCACTGGTGAGCACGAAGTGGACTTCCAGGTTCACAGCGAAGTGTTCGCTAAACTGGTAGTAAACGTTGTAGCTGAGTAATTTATTACTGAGTTAGCGTAAAAGCGCCGGCCTTGTGCCGGCGTTTTGCTTTTCGTCTCACTGCATCTCTCACAACTCTCCCTGTAGGGTAGCAATTGCTGCCGCAATCTCTGATAATGAATTGAAACGTCATTTTATTTTTGAGAATTGCCATGAACTCCGCTCCCCCTGTGCCCGTTTTTGCCCGTAAAAATGTCGCTTACGCCTGCGCGACGTTATGTTGTCTGCTGTGGGGTAGCTCCTATCCGGCTATCAAAAGCGGTTATGAACTCTTCCAGATAGCCACCGATGACATCCCGTCTAAAGTCGTATTTGCAGGTTATCGTTTTCTTTTTGCAGGGCTGTTACTGCTGATCTTTGCGCTCGCCCAACGTAAACCCATCGCCAGACTCACCCCGCGGCAGTTTGGGCAACTCTCTCTGCTGGGACTGACGCAAACCACGATTCAGTACACGTTCTTTTATATTGGTCTTGCATATACCACGGGCGTGAAAGGCTCGATCATGAACGCCACCGGGACCTTTTTCAGCGTGCTGCTGGCACACTTTATCTATCAAAACGACAAGCTCAGCTATAACAAAACCATAGGCTGTATTCTGGGGTTTGCGGGCGTAATGCTGGTGAATTTCAACAGTGGGCTGATGGATTTCAGCTTTGTCTGGCAAGGCGATGGTTTTGTGGTTCTGGCCGCCTTTATCCTCTCTGCCGCCACGTTGTACGGGAAACGTATCTCTCAAACAGTTGATCCCACCGTGATGACCGGCTGGCAACTGGCCATTGGCGGACTGGTGCTGGTCGTGGGCGGCTATTCGACGGGCGGGACGCTGGAAGTGCACAGCATTGAAGCCGTCGCGATTTTGGGTTACCTGACGCTATTATCTTCCGTCGCTTTTGCGCTATGGAGTATGTTGCTGAAAGTGAACCGCGTCAGCATGATCGCCCCGTTCAACTTTGTCATACCTGTCGCAGGCACGGTCCTATCCGCCATTTTCCTTGGTGAAAACATTCTGGATATCAAGTATGCCATCGCGCTGGTGCTGGTGTGTTCAGGAATCTGGTGGGTAAATAAGGTGAGTAAAAAGACGCTTTAAAAAGTCGGCCCGGTGAACGTTGCGTCACCGGGCGGAGAATTATTTCGCGCGGATAAAACTCCCGTCAGTCTGGCGAGTAAATAACACCTGTTCGCCATTTCCGGTATCAATCGTCAGACCTGTCACCACGCCGCTGGCATTTTGGCGGATCTGCACCATCTGACCGTTTTGCAAATTGCTGAGCGGTTTCCCTGCCCCTTCTACCTGCGCCATAGAATAGACATCAGTTGGCGGCAAATTGTGGTCACGGAACAGTTGCGCCATTGTCTTTCCAGGCTCAACGCGATACGAACGCCATTGCTGGTCGATACCAGTTGGTTGCTGCGCCTGTGGTGCGGCGGCTTGTTCCTGAATCTGATCGTCCTGGATCGGTTCAGGTTCCACCGGCGCGACTTGACCGGGATCGTTTGATGGTGTCACCAGCTGTGTCTGCATTGGCTGCGAATCGCGCTGGGGCTGTGATTGTGACTGGATATCCAGCTGCGCGTTGCGGCTCGCTGGCGCGGTATCGCTGTCATCGCCAGAAGGAAGCAGGAAGCCGACCACCACCAGCAGGGCGGCAATGATGATGCCTCTGCGATGGAGGTTCGGCAGCGGGTCCATGATGCGAAAATTGTCTGGCGCATGCCAGATTTTCGCCAGGGTAGGTTTCAGTTCAAATCGCCCGGGCATGGCTCTCCTCCTGCTCCGCGTCTTTTTACCCGTCATCCACGGGTCGATATCCTGTTCTCAGAAGTATAGTTCGCTAACTGCCTGAATGGCGTAGCAAAGCCGCCTTCACTGTCCCACGTTTGGGAAAAATCCTGGTACGTCCTATTGTTTCTGTTTCGCGGCGGTTTGTCATCTTAACTTAAGACAAAGTTTTACCCGTAAGGGCGTGGCTGCTATGCTGCCCGCTACTTTAAATGTGATGGAAGGAAACCCCCATGACCACCCCGACTTTTGACACTATCGAAGCGCAGGCAAGCTACGGTATCGGTTTGCAGGTAGGACAGCAGTTGAGCGAATCCGGCCTGGAAGGACTGTTACCTGAAGCGCTGGTGGCGGGTATCGCTGACGCGCTGGAAGGCAAACAGCCGGCAGTGCCAGTAGACGTTGTTCATCGCGCACTGCGTGAAATCCACGAGCGTGCTGATGCCGTTCGTCGCGAGCGTTTTGAAGAAATGGCTGCTGATGGCGTGAAATATCTTGAAGAAAACCGTGAGCGCGAAGGCGTGAATATCACCGAATCTGGCCTCCAGTTCCGCGTGATCACCCAGGGTGAAGGCGCAATCCCGGCGCGCACCAACCACGTTCGCGTGCACTACACCGGTAAACTGATCGACGGCACCGTGTTCGACAGCTCCGTTGCGCGTGGCGAACCGGCAGAATTCCCGGTTAACGGCGTGATTCCTGGCTGGATCGAAGCGCTGACCCTGATGCCGGTTGGTTCTAAATGGGAACTGACGATCCCACAAAACCTGGCATACGGTGAGCGTGGCGCGGGTGCATCTATCCCACCATTCAGCACCCTGGTATTTGAAGTCGAGCTGCTGGAAATCCTGTAATCGACGCGCTTTTCCTCTCCCGCTCCGGGAGAGGAAAATGCGTGATAAAACCTAAAGTTACAGCGATATCAACATTTTATTTTGCATATGCACACTTTGCGTGTATTTTTGTGAGCTGTTTTGCATTGTACAAGTGATATGACACTCACTTTAAACATATTATTAACATAATCTCTAATTCACAGTATTCATCCTGCCGATTCTTACCTACTATCGACGAGTCCTTGTATCAGGGATCGTCGCGTTTTGACGTCATTAAAGGCCAGAAGAGCCTAAACAACACAGACAGGTACAACAGGAAAATCACATGGTAGATCAGGTAAAAGTCGTCGCCAATGAAGAGGCTTCGTCTGAACAGTCGCTGCGGCGCAATCTCACAAACCGTCATATTCAGCTTATCGCCATCGGCGGTGCCATTGGTACCGGGCTGTTTATGGGCTCTGGTAAAACCATCAGTCTTGCCGGACCATCCATCATATTCGTCTATATGATCATCGGTTTTATGCTTTTCTTCGTGATGCGAGCAATGGGTGAATTGCTACTCTCGAATCTCGAATACAAATCTTTTAGCGATTTTGCCTCCGATCTGCTCGGACCGTGGGCGGGCTATTTCACCGGCTGGACTTACTGGTTCTGCTGGGTAGTGACCGGAATGGCCGACGTCGTCGCCATTACCGCGTACGCGCAATTTTGGTTCCCCGGGTTGTCTGACTGGGTCGCGTCGCTGGCGGTGATCGTGCTGTTGCTGAGCCTTAACCTGGCGACCGTCAAAATGTTCGGTGAGATGGAATTCTGGTTCGCGATGATCAAAATCGTCGCGATCGTTGGCCTCATCGTAGTGGGCCTGGTGATGATACTGACGCACTTCCAGTCGCCAACCGGCGTTCAGGCGTCGTTTACCCATCTGTGGAATGACGGCGGCTGGTTCCCGAAAGGCCTGAGCGGATTCTTCGCGGGCTTCCAGATTGCGGTGTTTGCCTTCGTGGGCATTGAGCTGGTGGGAACAACGGCAGCGGAAACCAAAGATCCTGAGAAATCCTTGCCGCGCGCGATTAACTCGATTCCGATTCGCATCATTATGTTCTACGTGTTCGCGCTGATCGTGATTATGTCCGTGACGCCATGGGGTTCCGTGGTGCCAACGAAGAGCCCGTTCGTCGAGTTGTTCGTCCTGGTGGGACTTCCCGCTGCGGCAAGCCTGATTAATTTCGTGGTACTGACCTCTGCTGCATCCTCTGCGAACAGCGGCGTGTTCTCCACCAGCCGTATGTTGTTCGGTCTGGCACAGGAAGGCGTTGCACCAGGCGCATTCGCAAAACTGTCCAAGCGTGCGGTTCCCGCGAAAGGACTGACCTTCTCCTGCATCTGCCTGCTGGGCGGTGTGGTGATGCTGTACGTGAATCCGAGCGTGATTGGTGCGTTTACCATGATCACGACGGTATCCGCGATTCTGTTCATGTTTGTCTGGACGATCATTCTTTGCTCGTACCTTGTGTACCGCAAACAGCGTCCGCAGCTGCATGCGTCATCCAAATACAAAATGCCGCTTGGCAAACTGATGTGCTGGGTATGTATGGCGTTCTTTGTCTTTGTGCTGGTGTTGCTGACGCTGGAAGATGATACCCGTCAGGCGCTGATGGTCACGCCGCTGTGGTTCATTGCGCTGGGTCTCGGCTGGCTGTTTATCGGTAAGAAACGTATGGCCGGTATGCGCTAACAAAAAAGGCCACGCGAGGTGGCCTAAAGCAAGGACTTCCAACAAGACGCTCTCGGGCGTCTTTTTTTATTCGCCTGCGAGGGCTCGCGGGAATAAGACGTTGTTTTCGAGGCTGATGTGTTCCATCAGATCGTCGATCAATTCGTTAATGCCGTTATACATCGCTTTCCAGGTAGTACAAGCATCCGCGGGCGGCGTCACGTTGTCGGTGGTGTGCTTAATCACTTCGAGCAGTTCACCCGCATCGTCATGCTCACTTTCCATCACGCTGATAGGGCCCATCGCCTGGCTGCCCATTCCCTGTTTGATCATCGGGAACAGGATTTGCTCTTCTTTCATCATGTGGCTGGAGAGCTCTTCGTGCAGCATAGTCAGGTATTTTGCCAGTCCACGCGGTACAGAGGCTTTATCGGCGTGTACGCGCTCGACTTTTGTCGCCTGCAAAATCAGCTCAGGCAACTGTTCGCGGTGGCGATCGTGGTAGCGCACGATGATGTGATCGATGATTTCGCCAAGCGCGACCGTGCGCCAGTCTTTGTCGATGGGCTGCTCGGCCAGCTGCGCCAGTTCAGCTTCAATCGCGTCAACATCCAGCTCCTTACGTAGGGCCGCACGTTCCAGCGTTTGCTTACCGCCGCAGCAGTAATCCATGTCGTATTTACGAAACAGCGCAGAAGCGCGCGGAATGGAGAGCGCCAGCTCGCCTAAAGGTTGGTCGCGAAAGGCCATCATCAGTTACCTCATCATCAATTTTATAAGATGTATATTAAATGCATCTTTAAGGGAAGGCTATAACCCTTTAGTGGCAAAGATCAAAATGTGAGATTCATCACAAAATTATTTTAAAGTATTAAGATGCTGAATGGATTTGAGAAATTCAGAAAGTGTGGTTATTCGAGAATTTACAGCGTTAAACAACCCAGCGCGCCTGCCGATAGATACACGTCAGACAATATCCTGCATATAACAAAGGCATACAATGTTTAAGCGTATTAAAGTTATCACACTACTTGTTTCGGTGTTGCTGGTGCTGGGTGCCATGCAAATTATCTCTGCAAGCGTATTCATAAATGCGCTGAATAATGACAAAGACAATTTCACCGTTTCACAGCTCTCCAGTAAGAACGTTGCAGAATTTACAGACGCGTGGATTAGCCTCAACCAGGCGCGCGTTACCCTTAACCGCGGTATGCTCCGCCTGCAAAGCAGCGCAGCGAGTCAGATTAACGGCGGACAGCTCAGCGAGCTGGTTGCCACGGCGAAAAACCTGCTGGCGAACGCGCAAGGTCATTACGATAAATACTACGCTTTGCCAGAAACGCCGGGGATGGATGAAAACCTGAGTAAGCAACTGGAAGAGCAATATCGCATCTACTCGTCCACGCTGGCGCAAATGAACAGCTTGCTGGCGCAGGGCAATCTGGACGATATGTTCAAACAGAATGCCGAGAAAAAGCAGCAGGCGATGCAAAAAGTGTATCGCGAATGGCGCGAGGCGCAGGCTAAGCTGACCGACAAAGGGATCGTGGATAACGAAAACGACTATCAGCGCATCCTGTGGATCCTCTCCGCCATTATGATTGTGGTGGTGGGCGTGATTATCACCAGCTGGATCGCAATGCGTCGCGTGCTGCTCAAGCCGCTGGACGAAGTCATTAGCCATATCCGCGCGATTGCCGCAGGCGATCTGACGCAGCCAATCGAAGCCCACGGCAAAAACGAAATGGCCGTGCTGGGGCGCAACGTGCAGGAGATGCAAACCGCGCTGGCGAACACCGTCGGCGTCGTGCGCGAAGGCGCGGATACCATCTTTACGGGCGCAGGTGAAATTTCTGCAGGCAGCAACGATCTCTCTTCTCGTACCGAGCAGCAGGCCGCTTCTCTGGAAGAAACCGCAGCCAGCATGGAACAGCTGACCGCGACCGTGAAGCAAAATGCGGACAACGCCCGTCAGGCGTCACGACTGGCGAAAGATGCGTCTGTCACCGCGAAAAAAGGCGGCAGCGTAGTGGAAGGCGTGGTGCGTACGATGGATGATATCGCCACCAGCTCCAGCAAAATTGCACAGATCACCAACGTGATCGACGGTATCGCTTTCCAGACCAATATTCTGGCGCTCAACGCGGCGGTAGAAGCCGCACGCGCAGGCGAGCAGGGACGTGGTTTTGCCGTGGTTGCCGGTGAAGTCCGTACGCTGGCGCAACGCAGCGCCCAGGCAGCGAAAGAGATCAAAGCGCTGATTGATGATTCCGGCGAGCGCGTCAGCGCAGGTTCTCAGCTGGTTAACGAAGCGGGCAGCACGATGGCTGAAATCGTCAGTGCCGTCACGCGCGTGACCGACATTATGGGCGAAATCGCTTCCGCCTCCGATGAGCAAAGCCGTGGTATCGATCAGGTGGGTTTGGCGGTTGCGGAAATGGATCGGGTGACTCAGCAGAACTCCTCGTTGGTTGAAGAGTCAGCGGCAGCGGCCGCAGCGCTGGAAGATCAGGCGGCACGTCTGAACGAAGCGGTTGCGGTATTTAAAATTAACCGTGGTCGGGCTGTGAAAGCCGCGCCGGTTAAAACCTTCGCTGCTAAGGTCAGGCCGACGGCAACGGTCTCTGACGGTAACTGGGAAACGTTCTAAGTGTTTACCCGGCGGCACAACGCCTGCCGGGCATGATTCAACTCAGCGAAACCGGAACGACCGTGGGTTTTTCCGGTTTGGCTTTTACCGCAATCACAACGCCCATCACCAACAGCGCAATCCCGCAGGCGGTTAACAGCGGCGGCACGCTCTCGCGCATCAGGAAGGTATAAAGCAATCCGGCCAGCGTTTCGAAAACGATCAGCGGCCCCAAAATCACCGTCGGTAATTTTTGGCTGGCGATGTTCCAGCACAGCGCACCCACCCAAGAACACAGCACGGCGATGGCGACCATCAGCCCGATAAACACCCACGGCCTCGGCCCAAACGGCAGGGCAAACTCCGGCTGCTGAAGCCCTAACCATCCGCAGGCGGCGAGGTAACCCACCAGCGAAACGGGCAGCGTCACCAGCGCTTGCGCAGTCGCCCACATCATCGGGTTTTTATCTGGATTTTCCCGCAGCCATTGGGCGTTACGCAGGGCATACCACGCCCAACACACCACCGAAATCAGCGCGAGTAAGATGCCTGAACCGTAGCGCCACGCGCTCATCTCGGCCATCCCATGACGCAACTCCGCAATATTCACGCACGCCAGTCCCGCCGCAATGCAGACCAGCGCAGGCAGCATTTTTGACCAGGCCAGCTTGCCGTCACGGTGACTATACAGGAGGTTGGCGAACACCGGGATCACCACGGGTAACGTGCCGATAATCATGGTCGATACCGGCGCGCCGGTGCGCTGAATGGCGCTTGCCAGGCACACGTAATAAATCAGATTTCCCATCATCGTCAGCGCCAGCGCGGTTATCCAGTCTTGACGGCGAAGCTGTCGCAAACGCGCACGGCCCAGCCAGGCCAACGGCAGAGCGATCAAACCCAGCGCCAGATAACGCCCCATCGACTGCAACACAGCCGGATATTCCGGCACGATCAGCGGGCCGACAAAAATCAGTCCCCACATCAAACCTGCAAGCAGGGCATACAGCACGCCGCTAATCATTTTTCCCTCCACAATTTATAAACCTGCGTGAAGTGTAGGAAGACCAACGCCTGGCGTATTGTATGAGATTGCGCATTAGCGCTGGGCGACCTGTTTTTGATAGCGCACGGGCGTAATGCCGTAGCGATGCGTAAACGCGCGGGTGAGATGCGATTGATCGGTCAGTCCGGTGGCCGCCGCCACTTGTGCCGCGGGCATGCCGTGGGTGAGAAACGCTTTGGCGCGCCACAGGCGAATTGCCATCAGCATTTGATGCGGCGTTACATGGAAGTGCGCCTTGAATTGACGCTGGAAATGATACGGACTCAGCGATACCACGCGTGCCAGCTCGTCGAGCGTCACAGGATGCATATAATTGTCGTGCAGATAGTCGCGTGCCAACTCAAAGCGGTGCGCACCTTCCTGAACCATCGGCGCATGGCGAGCCAGCGGCTTAAAGGTGTCGATTAGATCCAGCAGCAATCCCTTTTGCGCCAGCGGATCGTCCGTATGCCACAGGCCATAAATCAGCTGACAGAGTTGCTGCGAGCGCTGCGGGTCGTGGCGCGTCACGTCGCTAAACCACCAGTGGCGAATCCCGGTCACCTCCTCCAGTAAATCAGGCTCAAGATAAACCATGCGATAGCGCCAGCCGTCGTCCGTGGCGGATTCGCCGGTATGCAGCTCGTCTGGATTCATGGTGACGACGGAATGGACAGGGGCGACGTACTGGGTGCCGCGATAGCGAAAGCGCTCGGCACCGGCTTCAATCGCGCCGATCCCAAAGGCTTCGTGAGTGTGAGGCTCAAAGGCGTAGCGAGAGATATGGGCGTGATACAGCTCGACGCCCGGCACCTGCGCCAGATGGCGAAAGCGCGCGCTGTCTCTCTCATCGATGAACTGTTCGGGTACGCCTTGCACGGTGAGCCTCCTCATGGGTCATCTTTTGATTATCAGAGATGACCCAGGGGGATGCCACAAAAATTAACCTGCGCTAAACCGTTACAGAATGCTTTTGACGCTTTCCGCCAGCGGCGTAGTGGCGCGGCCAATCAGTTTGCTCAGCGTATGGCTATCGTCAAACAGACCGCCTTTTGACGCGCCGGTGTCAGAATCGGCCAGCATATCCGCCAGACCTGCGGGTAATCCCACGCTCTTCAGCGCAGCGGCGAAATCCGCTTCGCTCAGGTTCTGATAAACGACCGGTTTGCCGCTCTGTTTACTCAGCTCAGCCGCCAGTTCGCTGAGCGTCCATGGGCTGTCGCCAGCCAGTTCGTACACCTTGCCTGCGTGACCGTCTTCTGAAATGACTTTTGCTGCCGCAGCGGCATAATCTGCGCGGGTGGCCGCAGCAATTTTACCGTCACCGGCAGCGCCGATAAACACGCCGTGTTCAATGGCGGGTGGTGCGCTTGCCAGATAGTTCTCGGTATACCAGCCGTTTCGCAACAGGGCGAACGGGATACCAGAATCTGCCAGCGCTTTCTCGGTCGCGACGTGTTCATCGGCCAGACCGAGCGGTGACTTATCTGCATGCAGCAGGCTGGTGTAGGCGATAAATTTCACGCCCGCCGCTTTGGCCGCATTGATAACATTCTTGTGCTGCGGTTCACGCTGGCCGACTTCGCTGGACGAGATCAGCAGCAGTTTTTCGACGCCATTCAGCGCCGCGGTGAATGCCGTCTGGTCGGTGTAATCCGCCTGACGCACGGTGATGCCTTGTTTGCTCAGCGCATCAGCTTTTGCCGGATTACGCACGATTGCCACAATCTGACGGGCAGGAACGGTTTTCAGCAGGTTTTCGATAACGCGTTGGCCAAGCTGGCCGGTAGCGCCGGTAATCGCGATCATGAGGAACTCCTTCGTGTTTGTCTGGTGTTGTGGCACACTATCACTCAAACTAACTTATAGTAAGTACGTACAAAAAGGTAAGTATGAAATCAACCCTCCCGACGCTCAGCGAGCAAATGCGCGACGGCAATCTCTTTGCCGAACAGTGTCCATCCCGTGACGTGCTCAAGCATGTCACCAGCCGTTGGGGCGTGCTGATTCTGGTGGCGCTGCGGCAGGGGACGCATCGGTTCAGCGATCTGCGACGTAAAATGGGCGGTGTCAGCGAAAAAATGCTGGCACAGTCGTTACAGGCGCTGGAGCAGGATGGGTTTGTGAATCGCGTCTCTTATCCGGTGGTGCCTCCGCACGTCGAGTACAGCCTGACGCCCCTTGGTATAGAGGTGAGCGAGAAGGTGGCCGCGCTGGCGGACTGGATTGAGGTGAATACCCCGCAAGTGCTCACTAACCGGGACGAACGCGCAGCGTAAAGGCGTTGAGGTGTTGTGCCTCTCTGATGAGCGCCAGACCGTCAGTTTTCGTTGCAGGTGAGATATTCCTGTTTACCGTATTTGTAGCGAGGGATCTCAAACCCTTTTCGTTCTGGCGTTGAACCATTCCCGGTAACGACCTGGAGACATCTCCATGACGCCATTGAAGGCGCGCCTGAACGCCGTTTCATCCTTGTATCCGCACGCGCTCGCCACCTGAGAAATGGTGTTTAGCGGGCTTTCCAGCAGAATGAGGGCGGTTTCGATTCGGACGCGAGTGATAAAACTTTTAGGGCTTTCCTGATTAAGTGACATCATTTTGCGATGAAGTGTTCGGGTCGTCATATTGAGCGCCTCGGCTAACGCTTCCACGGTGATAGAAGGGTTTTGATAACGCACCAGATGCTCAGCTTTGGTCAGCAGTGGATGTCTTGAATTCAGGAATCCACCAGGGGCGTAGAGCTGCTGTGACAACGGCTGGCTGTCAGCAACCGCCATATCCGCCGTCAGTTTTGCGATTTCTTTGCCCGCGTGAAGACGCACAAGGTGGATCACCAAATCGACCCATGAAAGCGGGCCGCCTGTCGTCACCACATTATCCTGTTCGACCAGCACTTTTCCCCATTGCGGTTTCGCCAGGACGTAACGTTCCCTAAAGGTGTGAAATAGCCACCAGGTGGTCGCGCACGCCCGTCCATTCAGCAACCCCGCCTCTGCCAGAACAAAGCTCCCGGCGCACGCGCCTGCAATACAGCTTCCCGCCGAATATTTCTCTTTCAGCCATGCGGCGGCCACATCAACAGCCTCTTTTGCGAGCGGGTATTTTTGGTCGTCCAGCTGCATACCGCTGGCAATAATCACGTCAAAGGGCTCGGGGTCATCAAACGCGCCATCGCTCTCAATTAACCTGCCCTGAACATCCCTGACCGGTTTGCCATCACGGGTCACTATTTTCACATCATAAAACGGCGTCTCTCTGGAGAGATCCGTATTGAGCGTGGGATTTTGCGTGATGACCTGATTTGCCAGCCAGAACATATCTGCAAGCCCGGCAAGGGCCGATCTCATGCTGTATGGCAGCGCCAGTAATCCTATTCGCACGGGCTCATTCCTGAATAAAGAAAGATGTCTGATTTTGCCTGAAACCTGTCATTAAAGACTCTTTATAGGCCGCTTATCGGGCCGTTAAACTGATGAAAATTTATTGTATCCCCCCGAAGTGAGGAGAGTCTGATGCGAGACCGACTGACAACGTGCATGCAAAAAGGTTTTTTGCTTTTGTGCCTGCTGATGCCTTTGACGGCTTCTCTTCATGCGCAGGAGTTGAAGATCAAAAATATCGTTCTGGTTCATGGTGCTTTTACTGACGGCTCAAGCTGGTCAGCGGTGATTTCTATTCTGCAATCAAAAGGTTATCACGTGACTGCGGTGCAGAATCCGTTGACCTCGCTGAAGGACGATGTGGCGGCGACAGAACGTGTTCTGGCACGACAAACGGGCAGCGTGCTGCTGGTGGGACATTCCTGGGCGGGCGCAGTGATAACCCAGGCGGGAAATGCTCCCAATGTGAAGGGGCTGGTTTATCTGTCGGCTCTGATACCCGATAGCGGTGAGTCTGTTTCTGATGCGCTGACGCGTCTCCATGCCCCGATGGAGGGGATGACGGCGGATAAAAATGGATTGATTTGGCTCGATAACCCAGACGCTTTCCATCAGGTGATGGCAAATGATATTCCGCTAAAACAAGCTCAGCTACTGGCGGCAGCACAGCAACCCATTGCGGCCTCAGCGTTCACCGAGAAAGTCACGCAGGCGGCCTGGCACTCTAAACCAGCGTGGTACCTCATTACTGAAAATGATAATGCGCTCAATGCGTCAGTTCAGGGCCATTTCGCTCGTGAGGCGAGTGCCCATATTTCCCGGCTTCATTCCAGCCACATGTCTATGGTTTCGCATCCGCAAGAGGTCGCGAATCTCATAGATACGGCTGCTCGTCGTCTCCAATAAACTTCCTTAAACGGGTGATCGCTATGAACCTCCTTCACATAGATTCAAGTATTACCAGGACATTTTCGATAACGCGGCAGCTTTCCCGCGAGGTCGTTAATCAGCTCACAGAAACGGGCGCATTTAAACAGGTCACTTACCGCGATCTTGTTAAAGACGAAATCGGCCATTTGACGGGCGAAATTGCCGCCGGGTTCCGGCCGGTTCCCGGCAGCCCATCGGTGAGTACCGAACAGGCCGCTGAATATCAGGTCTCTAACACGCTGATAAAAGAGTTTCTGGAGAGTGACGTTATCGTTGTTGGCGCGCCGATGTATAACTTCTCCGTGTCGAGTCAGCTAAAAGCCTGGATCGACAGAATAGCCCAGCCGGGTAAAACATTTAGCTATACCGCTACCGGTCCCGTGGGGCTTGCAGGCGGCAAGAAAGTCATCATCGTTTCAGCGAGAGGAGGGTTCTATCACAACACCCCTCTGGAAAAAATGGATTTTCAGGAGCTGTACCTGCGTCAATTTATGGCTTTCCTGGGCATTGAGCGGGTGGAATTTATCCGCGCTGAAGGCGCATCAAAAAGCGAAGAGGTGAAGCAACAAGGAATAGCTCGCGCTATAGCGTCAATTCCCCAGATTATTAACACTCTTTTAAATCATGAGGAATAAAATATGTTGCATGCCGTAACGTTAACGTATGTGAGTCATGAAGAAGACATTGCGCGACATCTTGATGCACATAAGCAATGGCTTATCAGAGGCTTTAAGGAAGAGAAAATTATTTTTGCGGGGCCGTTAAGCAATGGCTCAGGAGGATATATTCTTTTTCACAGCGAGAATAGCGACAGCGTAGATCACTTCCTGAAAGACGATCCTTTTGTCGAACATAATCTTGTCAGTGTGAGTCTGGTCAGTATTGAACCAGCATTAAGCAGGAAAGATTTCCCTGAAAAATGGTCAGGGAATTCAAAATCTCTTTAAACTCTTTCAAAATAACCGGTTCGTATTCTACTCATCGCTGATGAGGAAATAAGGACCGGTCACTGTTATCGATTCAATATGTCCAGACCTGCTTGAAGCGAAATACTGTCTGCCGGATTACCTTTACCTTCTACCGTATTAGTAAAATAATTGTAATCAAGCTCAATCCATTTCTGTAGCTTAGTTGCATAGTTATCGGGATATTGCGCCTGCTCAATATCCGGTAACGTTCTAAAGTGTTCCAGCACAGCGCTAAAGAAATTTGTCAGCTTTCCGCTGCTGTTATATTCGGCCATCGCTTTGGCGACGACCTCTTTTCGCCAGGCGTATTCCTGATCGTTAGACGCTTCCCATGCGGCTCTTCTTTCGTTCGTGGTGTAAAGCCCGCTGTCGTCATAAGTCACTAAGGCCAGTTGTTCGCGTGTAAAGCCAGCGAATGGGTTTCTGCCGTCGCCATTGACAAATTTTGTCGCTTGCGCTGCTCTTGCCAGACGTTCAGGATCTGTAGAATCAGGGATTTCCGCGTTATACATCGCCCGGTTAGCGTTATATTCAGGTCCAGTAATTTTGTTCAGCAGCGCTTCTGCTTTTGCGCCTAACTCTTTTCTGCTCAGCCCCGCATTCTCCGCGTCGGCGCGACTTGCGCTGTCACTTAATTGTTGAGCCAGCGATGAAAACACAACCTCTTTTTTGCCCGGCATCTCGACCTGACCGGTTGCATGACCCGACGTCTCTGGCTGCATCATTGTGCGCCTGGTATCCGTCGTATCATTATTGAGACTCGATTGACTACTGATAGGGTTGAGCATAGGTGCCTTTCCTTTTGCTGCGGCTACACCTGCAGCGATGTTATTTAGCGCTAATAACTAATATATCGGTCAATCGTCAATAATCTTTAATTGAGATCCCTGGAACGCGCCGCCGTTATCGCGGCAAAATGGCATTAAAAATCACTCTGCGAGGTAATGGTTGAAACGAATTTTTCGAAGACATGCTCTTAAATTCTTTGAGGTTTACATTGTTTTTCATGTCATAAGCACAATTGGTTTGCTGACAGGACAGGGGCAAAACTGGAAACTCATGAAATTTAGTAGCTATACATTTACGCCGGGTTGTTATGTTAATACGGGTTGGTCATCTTTTTTACCGCAGGAGTATTCATGAATTCGCATCCACTACGCCAGGTGATTGAGTCGTGTGACAGAGCGATATCCAATAAAGATTATGATTCGTTAATGGATAATTACAGCGAAGACGCCGCGCTGGTGGTTAAGCCTGGCATGATCGTTAAAGGCAAAGATAATATCCGTAAAGCCTTTATTACCATTTCTGATTATTTTCAGGACCAGCTCGTTGTGGAGCAGGGAAATATGGAGGTCATCGAAGGAGGGGATAGCGCACTGGTTATCATGGAAACGGTACTGCGTTTCCCGGATGGCAATCATGGAACGGTAGAAACAACACGTCGCGCCACCTATGTCTTTCGGCACGAAAGCGATGGTCGCTGGCTCTGTACTATCGACAACTCATACGGTACCGCTCTTTTGGATGCGGAAACGGTGTAGCTTTCACGCTCCGAATGACCGGCCTTGCGCTAAGCCGTCCTGAATGATTAATGGCGGCTTAGAAGGCTTACACGCGCGGTTAATCGCGTAACGCGTCGATAGCACCGGACATGATTGTTGTGAGGTTTTGTGTTATCTGTTCAATCGGCCAGTCCCACCAGGCGAGCTTTTCCAGCGTCGCGATGGTGTCATCTGAGAAGCGCATCTTAATGATTTTGGCAGGATTACCGCCCACAATCGCATAAGCGGGTACATCAGACGTCACGACCGAGCGTGAGGAGATGATCGCGCCGTTGCCGATTTTCACGCCAGGCATAATGAGTGCCTGATACCCGATCCACACATCGTTCCCGATGACCGTATCGCCCTTGTAGGGTAAATCTTCGGGCTGCGGCGTGGCTTTCTCCCAGCCGTTGCCAAAAATATAAAACGGAAAGGTCGAGATCCCCGAAAGCTTATGGTTTGCGCCGTTCATCATAAATTGAACGCCTTTTGCTATCGCGCAAAACTTGCCGATGATCAGCTTGTCGCCAATAAAAGGGAAATGATAAAGGACGTTACGCTCGAAGTTTTCCGAGTCTTCCGGATCGTCGTAGTAGGTATAATCACCCACGATGATGTTGGGATTGGTTACCGTGTTTTTGATAAAACAAACCTGAGGGAATCCCTCCATCGGATGTGCCGTCGCTGGGTTTGGTCCGTTCATACGCCTCCTTAAAGCAAGGCGCGCGGACTGCTCCGCGCGCCTGCTGTGTTTATTTCTGATTCAAATCCACCTGATAAATCGCAAAGCCGATCTCATTGGTGCTGACTTTGGTCATCGGATATTGCGCTTTCTCTTTAATAAATGCCGCCGCTTTATCGGACGGTGAGGTCTCGAAACGGATATCCAGCTTCGTATCGCTGTGAATCGGAGCCAAACGCCAGTTGTTGTCGGCTGCCGGATGGACCGCGCCTGCTTTCTTCGACTGCTCGCCAATCCAGGACGCCAGTACCGAGCGGTTTTCATCCGGTGAGGCAAACGCAATATGGCTATCGCCGGTTCCGGCAAATTTGCCGCCGTAGGCGCGATAGTTATTGGTGGCAACCAGGAATGTGGCATTCGGATCGACAGGTTTGCCGTTGACAGTCAGGTTTTTGATGCGTTCCGCTTGCGGGTTAATGGCCTGACACTCACCGTCGTATTTCGCTGGCTGCGATACGTCAATCTGATACTCCACACCGTCAATTACGTCGAAGTTATAGGTGCGGAAACCGTCCCAGTTGATCAGCGACTGCGGCTTGCTGCTTTTCGTATCAATCTGGTTAAACTGCCCGGCAGAACACTCCAGCCACTCTTTCACCTCTTTGCCCGTCGCTTTCACCACGACCAGCGTGTTGGGATAAAGATACAGATCCGCCGCGTTGCGGAAGGTGAGCTGACCTTTTTCCACTTCAACATAGCTGGCCGGATCGTTTTTACGCCCGCCCACTTTGAACGGTGCGGCAGCGGAAAGCACCGGCAGTTTCGCCAGATCCGGATCGCCCTGGATAAAGTGCTCAACGTATGCTTTTTGCGCCATGTTGACGATCTGCACGGTCGGATCGTCCTGCACCAGCGCCAGGTAGCTGTACATGTTGTCGGACGATTTTCCGATAGGCTTGCTGACAAACTCACGCGTTGCGTCATGATCGTGCTTGAGCACGTTCACCAGATTTTTATCTTCTGCAGCCAGCGATTTTTTGGCTGCCGCATCGTAAATCGGACGGGCCTCGGCTTTGGACTGCGTCACCTGCCATTTTCCGGCGTCATTATTCAGCACCAGATCGACCACGCCCAGATGATCGCCCCACATGCCTGGCATTACTGACGGCACGCCGTTCAGCGTTCCTTTTTCGATATCCGCGCCTTTGATGCTGGCGAAATCTTTACCCGGGAAGACGGCATGAGCGTGACCAAACAGGATAGCGTCGACGCCCGGCACTTCGCTGAGGTAATAGACGGAGTTCTCAGCCATTGTCTGATACGGATCGGCTGACAGCCCGGAGTGGGCGATCACCACCACGATATCCGCGCCTTTCTCACGCATTTCTGGCACATACTTGCGCGCGGTTTCAGTGATGTCGTTCACGGTCACTTTGCCGGTGAGATTGGCCTTATCCCATGTCATGATCTGCGGCGGCACAAAGCCGATATACCCGATTTTCAGCGTCTGCTTTTTACCGTCCTGATCGACCACGTCCGTCTCTTTGATCAGGTACGGGGTAAAGAGCGGCTTTTTGGTCTTAACGTCAATGATATTGGCGTTAACATACGGGAACTTCGCGCCAGCGAGCGCATTGTGCAGATAATCCAGCCCGTAGTTAAATTCGTGATTACCCAGGTTGCCCACCGCGTAATCCAGGGTATTCAGCGCTTTATAGACAGGATGAATGTCACCCTTTTTTAGCCCTTTTGCTGCCACATAGTCGCCGAGAGGACTACCCTGAATTAAGTCGCCGTTATCGACCAGCACGCTATTTTTTACTTCACCCCGCGCGGCGTTAATCAAACTTGCGGTGCGTACCAGTCCGAATTTCTCCGTCGGGGTATCTTTGTAATAGTCAAAGTCCATCATGTTGCTGTGCAGGTCTGTTGTTTCCAGAATGCGAAGGTCGACCGTCGCTGCCTGTACGCTTGCTGCTATCAGCGTCGCCAGGAGCGTTGCGCTAAACTTAATCATCAGAGGAGTCCTTTTTTCGATCCAAGCCACAAAAGAATATGTATGTACATTTTGTTGCTTACAGAAGTGTGAATCCTGCCAGAAAAATGCGCAATGAAACCAGAATTGCTTCACAGACTGTGATTACGATATAAATAAAACAAATAGTTATGCCCACTGCGTTAACGAAGAGGTGGAGTATGTTAGAAAAAATTTGTCAGCTTGCACGGGAAGCCGGTGAGACCATCATGCAAGTGTACGATGGCGCAAAGCCGATAGACGTGGTCAGCAAAGCTGACGACTCCCCGGTGACTGCCGCCGATCTTGCTGCCCATACGGTGATCCTCAAAGGCTTGCAAGAACTGACGCCGGATATCCCTGTGCTGTCGGAAGAAGACCCGCAGGGCTGGGACGAGCGCCAGCACTGGCAGCGCTACTGGCTGGTCGATCCGCTCGATGGCACGAAAGAGTTCATCAAGCGCAACGGCGAGTTCACGGTCAATATCGCCTTGATTGAAAAGGGCAAAGCGGTGCTGGGCGTGGTGTACGCACCCGTGATGAAAGTGATGTACAGCGCTGCAGAAGGCAAAGCGTGGAAAGAAGAGTGCGGCGTTCGCAAACAGATTCAGGTGCGTGATGCCCGCCCGCCGCTGGTGGTCATCAGCCGCTCGCACAGTGACAACGAACTGCAGGAGTATCTGCAACAGATTGGTGAGCATCAGACGACATCAATCGGATCGTCACTCAAATTCTGCCTGGTGGCAGAAGGACAGGCCCAGCTGTATCCGCGCTTTGGGCCGACCAACGTCTGGGATACCGCAGCGGGACACGCCGTAGCCGCCGCCGCTGGGGCGCATGTTCACGACTGGCAGGGCAAGCCACTGGACTACACCCCGCGCGAGTCGTTCTTAAATCCGGGCTTCAGGGTCTCGCTTTATTGACCAAGCAATTTGTGCAGCAGGGCAATCACCTGCTGCACCTCTTCCTGCGTCAGCGCCCCATCTTTCGCCCACTGCACGCGGCCGTCTTTATCCAGCACCACCACCGCAGAACTCTCTTCTTCTAGCTGCCAGGCTTTGCGCGTCACGCCATTACTGTCGACAATAATCTGTGACCACGGGTAGAGCTTTTTATTGCTCTCAAGACTGCTGCGCACAAACATGCCGGAACCCGGAATCGCATCATCGGTGTTAACAATGGTGGTGGTCTGGTAACGGTCATGAGGGAGATTTGCGGTCTTGATCGCTTCAATCATGCTGGCGTTTTTCTCTTTTGCCGATGAGCGCCCGGCAAGATGTTGCACCACTCGCACTTTCCCTGGAAGCTGGGCGCTATTCCAGGCTTTGTAGCTAAACTTATCATTGTCGAGAATCAATTCTCCCCGATCGGTAATACCGACCGCTGGCACACGTTGTCCATTTTCAATGTTGTGTGCGGAAGCCATCAGCGGCAGTAACAGGCAGGCTGCGGCGAGGACGTTACGAAGGGTCATAGTGTTTCCTTTTTATGTGCAGGTGATCCGACCACTTGGTCATACGTTTTAATCATAAGTGCGATCAATAGGCTTCACCCGCAATCTGAGTGCCAGTTTGCGGGCCAACGCACATATCCTTAAAAAAACGACGCCTTATACTGATTTCGGTAATGCTATGCAAAGAATGTTCTGATTAATTGTAATCAAACGGTAAATAAACTGATGCATACTGGGTATCACTGTTTTTCTAGTCTATAGTCATTGGGCAACAAAATTTGCGCTCAGGACAGTCGGGCCGATTGTGGCGCCGCAAGAGCGTGTGATTCGCAGGAGATACAAGAATGAAAATTTTCCAACGCTACAACCCGCTTCAGGTGGCGAAGTACGTGAAGATCCTGTTCCGTGGACGGTTGTATATCAAGGATGTTGGCGCTTTCGAATTTGATAAGGGCAAAATTCTTATCCCGAAAGTGAAGGACAAACAGCACTATTCTGTGATGTCCGAGGTCAACCGTCAGGTTATGCGTCTGCAGACTGAGATGGCTTAACCAACGTGCTATGCAGTAGTTAAGCAGTAAAAAAAACGGCTCCCAAAGGGAGCCGTTGATGTATGTGCGGGACGTTATGCAGACACTTTCTCTTCTGCGTCCGGCAGTCTCGGTACCAGCACCGTCGGCTTGTTATCGATGCGCGTCACCAGCAGCTGGTCGATGCGATAGTTATCGATATCCACCACTTCAAACTTGTAGCCGGAGAACTTCACCGAGTCGGTACGCTTCGGGATTTTACGCAGCATGAACATCATAAAGCCGCCAATGGTCTCGTAGTTGCCGGACTGCGGGAATTCGTCGATATCCAGTACGCGCATCACGTCTTCAATTGGCGTGCCGCCGTCAACCAGCCACGAGTTCTCATCGCGCGCGACGATCTGCTCTTCCAGACCCTGACCAACCAGGTCGCCCATCAGCGTCGTCATCACGTCATTCAACGTGATAATACCTACCACCAGCGCGTATTCGTTCATGATTACCGCGAAGTCTTCACCCGCGGTTTTGAAACTTTCCAGCGCTTCGGAGAGCGTTAAGGTATCCGGCACAATCAGCGTGTTGCGAATCTGCACGCCACTGATCAGCGCCAGACTCTGATTCGCCAGCACGCGGTTCAGCAGGTCTTTGGAATCGACATAGCCGATGATGTGATCGATATCTTCGTTACACACCAGGAACTTAGAGTGCGGATGCTCGGCCACTTTGTTCTTCAGGCTCTGTTCGTCTTCGTGGAGATCAAACCAAATCACGTTTTCGCGGCCCGTCATAGAGGACGGCACGGTACGGGATTCCAGTTCAAACACGTTCTCGATCAGTTCATGCTCCTGCTTACGCAGCACACCGGCCAACGCACCGGCTTCGAACACGGCGTAGATATCATCAGAGGTGATGTCGTCTTTACGCACCATCGGGATCTTAAACAGGCGGAAGATATTGTTCGCCAGGCCGTTAAAGAACCATACCAGCGGGCGGAACACGTACAGACAGAAGCGCATCGGGTTGATGATGCGCAAAGCTACAGCTTCTGGCGCAATCATACCGATGCGTTTCGGGGTTAAGTCCGCGAACAGGATGAACAGACCCGTCACCAGCGAGAAGGAGAGGATGAAGCTCAACTGCTCGGAGAGTTCAGGTGCAAAGTATTTGGAGAAGAGACCGTAAAATACCGGCGAGAACGCCGCATCACCCACGATACCGCCCAAAATGGCGACAGCGTTCAGGCCAATCTGCACCACGGTAAAGAACATACCGGGGTTTTCCTGCATTTTCAGGATGCGTTGTGCATTGATGTTGCCATCGTCGGCCAGCAGCTTAAGTTTGATTTTTCGGGAAGCGGCCAGTGAAATCTCTGAAACTGAGAAAAAGGCACTGACAGCGATGAGACAAAGTATTAGTAAAATACTGTTTAACATAGTTTATCCGGCTTCTCGCCAGATCCTCGGAAGGGAAGTTAATTACATTTGTGTGAAGACACATTGAACACCAGCTCGTAGCGTTGAGCCGATTATTTCAGCGGGTAGTATAGCGTAAGAGAGTGTAAAGCCGCCAGAGGGCACATTTCCGGCTTTTTTCGGTGGACAAATCGCTGAAAAAGCAGGCCGGATGGCGACGTGCCACCCGGCGTTTACTACGGTTAGGCGAGTTGTGGGGGCAAGCAAACGCCAATCCCACCGATGCCGCAATAGCCGTACGGATTTTTGTGCAGATACTGCTGGTGGTCATCTTCTGCATAGTAGAACGGCGTCGCATTGGCGATTTCCGTGGTTACCTTGCGATGGTCACCCGCTGCCTGCATGGCGTCCTGGAAACGCGCCAGGCTTGCACGCGCTGCTGCGTCCTGTTCCGGCGTTAACGGATAAATCGCGGAACGGTACTGCGTCCCGTGGTCGTTGCCCTGCTGCATTCCCTGGGCAGGGTCGTGGTTTTCCCAGAACACCTGTAATAATTGTTCGTAGCTGATTACGCTCGGATCGTACACGATGCGCACCGCTTCAGCGTGGCCGGTTTCACCCGAGCACACTTCGCGATAGGTCGGATTTGGCGTATAGCCGCCAGTATAGCCCGCTGCGGTGCTGTAAACTCCCGGTAGCTGCCAGAACAGACGTTCGACGCCCCAGAAACAGCCCATCGCGAACAGGGCGATTTCCATACCATCCGGAACGTTGGTCATTGAATGATTGTTGACGGCATGCAGCGTCGCCACTGGCATTGGAGTGTTGCGTCCCGGTAATGCATCGGCTTGAGAAACAAGCTGCTTTTTGTCGAATAAACTCACGGTGGGGCCTCCCGGGTAGCGATATTTCAGTTAGGGTTGTCACGAAGCGTTTAATTGAACACAATAAATACGCTGAATGAGTCTAGATTTAAACATAAGAAATATTAGGCCTCTCGGCCATTTTTCAACCCGCGAATTGGGTTTTGGGCTTTATGCCGTGATACGCCGCGGAGCGGCACTTCATTGCTTCCAGGGTGGAAACAAGGATATTCAGGAGAAAACGTGCCAAAGATCCGCCAGTTATGTTTGGTCAGTTTATTGCTGACAAGCGGAGTCGCCAGCGCGGCGAATGTCCGTTTGCAGGTTGAGGGGTTATCCGGGACGCTGGAAAAAAACGTGCGTGCGCAACTGTCGACCATCCAAAGTGACGAAGTGACGCCCGACCGGCGTTTTCGTGCGCGCGTGGATGATGCGATTCGCGATGGCTTAAAAGCGTTGGGTTACTACGAGCCCACGATCGACTTCGATTTACGTCCGCCGCCCGCGAAGGGGCGTCAGGTGCTGATCGCCCGTGTTTCGGCGGGGGAACCGGTGCGCATTGGCGGCACAAACGTTGTGCTTCGCGGCGGCGCGCGTACCGACCGCGACTATCTGGATCTGCTGAGCACGCGGCCCAAAGTCGGCACGGTGCTGAACCACGGCGACTACGACCACTTCAAAAAAGAACTCACCAGCGTATCGCTGCGCAAAGGTTATTTCGACAGCCAATTTACCAAAAGCCAACTGGGTGTGGCGCTCGGAAGACACCAGGCGTTTTGGGATATCGATTTTGACAGCGGTGAGCGCTATCGTTTTGGCGATGTCACTTTCGAAGGGTCGCAAATCCGCGATGAATATCTGCAAAACCTGGTGCCGTTCAAAGAGGGCGACTATTACCAGTCAAAAGATCTCGCTGAACTGAACCGCCGTCTCTCGGCGACCGGCTGGTTTAACTCGGTCGTTGTTGCACCTGAATTCGACAAAGCGCGTAAAACCAAAGTGTTGCCGCTGCATGGCGTGGTGTCTCCACGCACTGAGAACACCATCGAAACGGGTGTCGGGTATTCCACGGATGTCGGCCCGCGCGTTAAGGCCTCGTGGAGAAAACCGTGGATGAACTCCTACGGTCATAGCCTGACTACCAGCACCAGTATCTCTGCACCGGAACAGCAGGTGGATTTCAGCTATAAAATACCGCTGCTGAAAAACCCGCTGGAACAATATTATCTGGTGCAGGGCGGTTTTAAGCGCACCGATTTAAACGATACCGAACAGGATTCCACCACGCTTGCTGTCTCTCGCTTCTGGGACCTCTCCAGCGGCTGGCAGCGTGCGATCAACCTGCGCTGGAGTCTTGACCACTTTACGCAGGCCAACGTCACTAACACCACGATGCTGCTTTATCCGGGCGTGATGATCAGCCGCACCCGTTCGCGCGGCGGTCTGATGCCGGTGTGGGGCGATTCCCAGCGTTATTCCATTGATTATTCGAACACGGCCTGGGGATCTGATGTCGATTTCTCGGTCGTGCAGGCGCAAAACGTCTGGATCCGCACGCTTTACGATAAACACCGTTTTGTGATGCGCGGCAACCTCGGCTGGATTGAAACCGGTGATTTTGAGCGCGTGCCGCCTGATTTGCGCTTCTTTGCCGGCGGCGATCGCAGCATTCGTGGCTATAAATACAAATCCATCTCCCCGGAAAACGAGAAAGGGCAACTGACGGGGGCGTCCAAGCTGGCGACTGGCTCGGTGGAGTACCAGTACAACGTCAGCGGAAAATGGTGGGGCGCGATGTTCGTCGACGGCGGCGAAGCGGTGAATGATATCCGCAAAAGCGATTTCAAAACCGGTGCGGGCGTCGGCGTGCGCTGGCAATCACCCGTTGGGCCAATTAAGCTCGATTTCGCCGTTCCGGTCGGGGACAAAGACGAGCACGGTTTACAGTTTTACATCGGTCTGGGGCCTGAATTATGAGTTTATGGAAGAAGATAAGCCTCGGCGTGTTGATTTTTATCGTGCTGCTGCTCGGCACGGTGGCGTTTTTGGTCGGGACGACAACCGGCCTGCATCTGCTGTTTAACGCGGCAAACCGCTGGGTACCTGGGCTGGAAATTGGCCAGGTGACGGGCGGCTGGCGCGATCTGAGCCTGAAGAACATTCGTTACCAGCAGCCGGGCGTGGCGGTTAACGCGGGTGAGTTTCATCTTGCGGTCAAACTGCGCTGCCTGCGTGACAGCAGCCTGTGTGTCAACGATCTGTCCTTAAAAGATGTGAACGTGACGATAGATTCGAAAAAAATGCCGAAGTCTGCGCCTGTTGAAGAGGAAGACACCGGCCCGCTGAATCTCTCGACGCCGTATCCGATCGCGCTGTACCGCGTGGCGCTCAATAACGTCAATATTAAAATCGACGACACGACCGTGTCTGTAATGGACTTTACCTCTGGCCTGCGCTGGCAGGAGAAGAATCTAACTCTGACGCCAACCGCGCTGCAGGGGCTGCTAATTGCGCTGCCGAAAGTGGCAAAAGTGGCGCAGGAAGAGATCGTCGAACCCAAAATTCAGAACCCGCAGCCGCAAGAAAAACCGCTGGGCGAAACGCTGAAAGATCTGTTCTCCAAACCGATTCTGCCGGAGATGACCGACGTTCATCTGCCGCTCAATCTGAATATCGAAGAGTTTAAGGGCGAGCAGTTGCGCCTGACGGGTGACACCGATCTGACGGTGTTCAACATGCTGCTGAAAGTGAGCAGCATTGACGGCAACATGAAGCTCGACACGCTGGATATCGACACCAATCAGGGCAGCGTAAACGCCACCGGTAACGCGCTGCTGCGCGACAACTGGCCAGTGGACATGACCCTGAACAGCACGCTGAACATCGATCCGATCAAAGGCGAGAAGGTGAAGCTTAAAGTGGGCGGCGCGCTGCGCGAGAAGCTGGAGTTTGGCATTAACCTGTCAGGCCCGGTGGATATGGTGTTGCGTGGGCAAACTCAGCTGGCGGAAGCGGGTTTACCGCTGAACATTGAAATTGTTAGCCAGCAGCTGTACTGGCCGTTTACCGGCGAAAAACAGTTCCAGGCCGATGATCTCAAGCTGAAGCTGAGCGGCAAAATGACCGGCTACAGGCTGTCGTTCCGCACCGCCGTGAAAGGCGAGGGCGTGCCCCCTGCGAATATCACGCTGGATGCGAAGGGCAACGAGCAGCAAATTAATCTTGATAAACTCACCGTGGCGGCGCTGGAAGGAAAGACCGAGCTGACGGCGCTACTCGACTGGCAGCAAGCGATCAGCTGGCGCGGCGAGCTGAAGCTTACAGGCATCAACACTGCCAAAGAGGTGCCGGACTGGCCGTCGAAACTCGACGGTTTGATCAAAACGCGTGGGAGTCTGTACGGCGGAAGCTGGCAGATGGAAGTCCCGGAAATCAAAATCACCGGCAACGTGAAGAAAAACAAAGTGTTGGTGGAAGGGGCGCTGCGCGGCAACAGTTATCTGCAGTGGATTATCCCGAAAATGCACGTTGCGCTGGGTCGCAACACCGCCGATATCAAAGGCGAGCTGGGGGTTAAAGATCTCAATCTTGATGCGACGATTGACGCGCCAAACCTCGACAACGCGCTGCCGGGCTTGGGCGGAACGGCAAAAGGCTTAGTCAAAGTACGCGGTACGGTGGATGCGCCGCAGCTGCTGGCGGATATTACCGCCAATAACCTGCGCTGGCAGGAGTTGTCCATTGCTCGGGTGCGCGTCGAAGGCGACGTGAAATCCACCGATCAGATTGCCGGAAAACTGAACCTGCGCGTGGAGCGTATCTCGCAGCCGGATGTGAATCTCAGTCTGGTCACGCTGGACGCCAAAGGCAGCGAGAAACAGCACGATCTCCAGCTGCGAGTGCAGGGCGAGCCGGTTTCTGGCCAGCTGCATTTAACGGGCAGTTTTGACCGTAAAGAGGAGCGCTGGAAAGGGCAACTGGATAATACCCGTTTCACGACGCCGGTTGGGCCGTTGGCGCTCTCGCGTTCTATTGCGCTGGATTACCGCAACGCGGAGCAAAAAATCAGCATTGGGCCGCACTGCTGGACCAACCCAAATGCCGAGCTGTGCGTGCCGCAGACTATCGATGCGGGCGCAGAAGGCCACGCGGTGGTGAACCTGAACCGATTTGATCTGGCGATGCTGAAACCGTTTATGCCGGAGGCCACGCAGGCCAGCGGCGTATTCAGCGGCAAGGCCGATGTGGCATGGGACACCACCAAAGAGGGCTTGCCGCAGGGGAGCGTGACGCTCTCCGGGCGTAACGTGAAGGTCACGCAGACTGTGAACGACGCACCGCTGCCAGTGGCGTTTGACACGTTGAATCTGAAAGCCGATTTGCATAACAACCGCGCCGAACTGGGCTGGCTGATTCGTCTCACCAATAACGGCCAGTTCGACGGGCAGGTGCAAATCACCGATCCGCAGGGGCAACGCAATTTGGGCGGAAACGTGAATATCCGCAACGTTAACCTAGCGATGGTGAACCCGATATTCTCGCGCGGTGAAAAAGCCGCGGGGATGCTCAGCGCCAATCTGCGGTTGGCGGGAAATCTGCAAAGCCCGCAGCTGTTTGGACAAATGCAGCTAAATGGGGTGGATATCGACGGCAACTTTATGCCGTTTGATATGCAGCCAAGCCAGATTGCGATGAACTTCAACGGTACAAGCTCGACGCTGGCAGGGGTTGTGCGCACACAGCAAGGGCAAATCAACCTGAGCGGTGATGCGGACTGGACCCAAATTGATAACTGGCGTGCGCGCGTGGCGGCGAAAGGCAGCAAAGTGCGTATTACCGTGCCGCCGATGGTGCGCCTGGATGTGTCACCGGACGTGGTGTTCGAAGCCACGCCAAGCCTGTTTACCCTCGATGGCCGCGTCGATGTGCCGTGGGCGCGCATCGTGGTGCATGACGTGCCGGAAAGCGCCGTCGGCGTTTCAAGCGATGAAGTGATGCTGGATAACAATCTGAAACCTGCTGAGCCGAAAAGCGCCGGGATTCCGATTAACAGTAATTTGATCGTTCATGTTGGGAACAACGTGCGCCTCGATGCGTTTGGCCTGAAGGCGCGACTGACGGGCGACCTTAAAGTGGCGCAGGACCAACAAGGGCTTGGCCTTAACGGGCAGATCAATATTCCGGAAGGGCGCTTCCACGCTTATGGTCAGGATCTGATTGTGCGTAAAGGCGAGCTGCTGTTCTCCGGCCCGCCGGACCAGCCGCTGCTGAATATTGAAGCGATTCGTAATCCTGAATCTACCGAGAACGACGTGATTGCCGGGGTTCGTGTTACGGGAACGGCCGATGAACCGAAGGCCGAGATCTTCTCTGATCCGGCGATGTCGCAGCAAGAAGCTCTCTCTTATCTCCTGCGTGGACAGGGGCTGGACAGCCAGCAGAGCGACAGTGCGGCGATGACGTCTATGTTAGTGGGTCTGGGGGTTGCACAAAGTGGGCAGGTTGTGGGTAAAATCGGCGAGACGTTTGGCGTCAGTAATCTTGCGCTGGACACCCAGGGCGTTGGCGATTCTTCGCAAGTTGTGGTCAGCGGCTATGTATTGCCGGGTCTGCAAGTGAAATATGGCGTAGGGATCTTTGACTCGCTGGCGACTCTCACGTTACGCTATCGCCTTATGCCTAAGCTATATCTGGAAGCAGTGTCTGGTATAGACCAGGCGCTGGATGTGCTCTATCAGTTTGAGTTCTAGCAATGCGAATATTTGTCTACGGTAGTTTACGCACTAAGCAGGGCAACAGTCACTGGATGACCAATGCTCAGTTGCTGGGCAATTACAATATCGAGAACTACCAGTTGTACAGTCTGGGCCACTATCCAGGCGCGGTTCCGGGGAACGGAACGGTACAGGGTGAAGTTTATCGTATTGATAATGCCACGCTTGCCGAACTTGATGCCTTGCGCACCAGGGGCGGTGAATATGCACGTCAGTTGGTCCAGACTCCGTATGGGAGTGCATGGATGTACGTGTATCAGCGGCCGGTCGATGGATTGAAATTAATTGAAAGCGGTAACTGGTTAGATAGAGACCAGTACTGAGAATCTCCTCACAAGACCACGCTCCGGCGTGGTTTTTTTTTGATATTTTTCAGCCACAAGAAAATCCAAAAATGGATTTTGCCAATGAGTCTTAAAATGGACTGTCAAACTCTTTTAGAAAGTGAATGAATCAGTAAAATGTCCCTCACGAATTAAATCATTAAATGATAGTGTGTTTATTAACTGGTTTTTACTATGTGGATACATATTCGTTTATTGCCATTTAATTCTCTTTTGAATAATACCTCCATCGGGCTGGTGCGTTATTTTATTAATATGTTATGTATTAGTTGATGCCGTCATGATGAAAAGCATTAATAAATTATCAATAAGAAAGCGTAATTTTTTAACTGATGATTTATATACACCCCAATAGTTTACTATTTAATAGGATTTAAAAAATGAACTTTAAAAAAGCGGCTTTGGCTTCTGTTATGGGAATGATGTTGGTTGCTGGCGCGGCTAATGCCAAGGATCAGGGCCACGGTAAAGTGACTTTCACCGGTTCTATCATTGACGCGCCATGCTCCATTAACCCGGACAGCATCGATCAGACTGTGAACCTGGGTCAGGTTTCTAACGTAGCGTTGAAAGCCAACAGCAATACCGGTACTTCCGTACCACGTAATTTTGAAATCAAGCTGGAAGGTTGCGACACCACCACGCTGAAATCAGTGAAAACTACCTTCACTGGCGCAGAAGGCGCAACTGACGGTTCACTGGGTGTCACCGGTACCGCTAAAGGCGCAAGCATCATCCTGACCAACGGCGACGGCGTGCAGATCAAAATGGGTGAGGCGTCTGCAGCTCGTCAACTGCAGGATGGTAATAACACCCTGCTGTTCTCTGCATACCTGAAAGGCGACGGCGCTTCTGCGACCGTTACCCCAGGTGATTTCAGCGCAGTAGCCGATTTTACTCTCGCTTACGAGTAATCGCGCTTTCCTGTTGAAACATACGCTCACGACAGTGGGCGTATGAATTTTTCGAATCGCAGAGATGACTTATGAATTCTTTCATGCGCTGTACGACAGCACTTTCGCTGCTGGCGGTTGCATGTCTGGCACAGGCCTCAGGGCAGAGCGCTACGCCGGGAAGTGAATTTGATCTTGGGCTTACCGGTCGAGTGAACATGGAAGGAACCATTCTTTCCAGTGCATGCGACATTGATACGGGTGATGGTTACCAGACCGTAGAAATGGGCTCTGAGACGCGCGGGCATATGGTTCGGATGAGTGAAGGCGAACCCCATCCTTTTTCTATTGCACTGACGAATTGTTCACTGGCAGATGCTGACAATCCTTTACCCTGGCAGTTCCTTCGTATCACTTTTGATGGCGATAAGAGCGACGGGTTATTTAAAGTGAGTGGTGTTGCTTCTGGCGTCGCATTAGAACTGACAGACAGTAACGGTAAAATTATTCATCCAGGTGAAGCCGTCCCATATCAAAAGCTCACGGCAGATGAGATCCGCCTTGACTATCAAATTAAATTAAAAACCACAATGCGCGAATTAATGGTGGGTGATTACCAGGCCATTCTCCGCTATCGGGTTGAGTATTTTTGACTGATTTCATCCTCTTGCGGGTACTAAGGCAATGGTTAATACATACATTAATAAAAAGTGCACAAAGACCCTGATAGCAAAATGGTCTGTACTTGCAATTTGTGTTTGCGCAGGTATGCGCACCCCAGCGATAGCAGCAGATGATATTCAGTTTAATACCGATGTATTGGATGTTAAAGACAAAGAAAATATTGACCTTAGCCAATTTTCAAAACGCGGCTATATTATGCCGGGCGATTATACCTTCCTGATTGAAATTAACCAAAACGAGCTGGAAGAACAAAATATTTCTGTTTATCCGTCACCAACGGATAAGAATAATACTATTGCGTGCTTATCACCGACACTGGTCAAGAAATTTGGTTTTAAAGATAAATTCCTTACTGAGCTTCAGTCCTGGCATAACGGGGAGTGTTTAGATGTTGCTGCGCTAAAAGGCGTAGAGATCACACCAGATTTAGGTGCGAGCACACTCGTTATCAACATGCCGCAGGCGTATCTCGAATACACCTCGAATGATTGGGTTCCGGCTGGAATGTGGGATGAGGGTATTCCAGGCCTGCTGGCAGATTATAACGTCAACGCCCAGGCTCGCCACAATGAGCAAGGCGGTGATTCAAATACCGTAACCGGCAACGGAACATTCGGTGCCAACCTTGGTGCATGGCGTGCACGTGCTGACTGGCAGACCAACTACGACCAAAACAGCGATGAAAACAACAGCGGAAAGAAGCAGTGGACCTGGAGTCGCATGTATCTTTATCGCGCGTTGAAACCGATCAAAGCGAAGCTGACCCTCGGGGAAGATTACGTCAGTTCAGATCTGTTCGACAGCTTCCGCTTTGTGGGCGCAAGCGTGATCTCCGATGACAATATGCTGCCGCCTAATCTGCGTGGTTATGCACCAGAAGTCACTGGTGTGGCAAAAACTAACGCCAAAGTGACGATCTCCCAGCAAGGACGCGTGCTCTATGAAACACAAGTTGCAGCAGGCCCATTTGCGATTCAGGACCTTAACAGCGCGGTAGCGGGTGAACTTGATGTGCGTGTTCAGGAGCAAGATGGCTCCGTGCAGGAATACAAAGTCAATACGGCCAATATTCCGTATCTAACGCGTCCAGGCAGCGTTCGTTACAAGTTTTACGCAGGTAAACCTGTGGCCTACGATCACAAGACGGACGGTGATACCTTCGGAACCGCTGAGTTTTCCTGGGGGATCAGCAACGGTTGGTCGCTTTATGGCGGCATGGTTTCAAGCTCTAAATACATTTCTCTTGCAGCAGGTATTGGTCGCGACCTGATGGCGCTCGGTGCGTTGGCATTCGACGTCACGCGTTCTGATGCAAAACTTGAAGATGAACACCGTAGCGGTCAGTCGTACCGGGTGAGTTATTCAAAGCGCTTTGATGACACGGGGAGTCAGGTGACCTTTGCAGGCTACCGCTTCTCTGAAAAAGACTTTATGAGCTTCTCGGACTACGTAAGTTATCGCGCAGACAAAGGTGATGTCATGCAGAGCAAAGAGATGTACACCGTCACCTTCAGCCAGCAATTCAAATCGCTGGGTCTGAGTGCGTACGCTAACTATTCGCATCAGACCTACTGGAATAGTGCGGCCGAGGATCGCTACAGCGTGTCACTGTCTCGCTATTTCGATATTGGCAAATGGAAAAATATCAGCGCATCGCTGACGGCGTATCGCAATAAATTTAACGGTATTAATGACGACGGTATGTATCTGTCGTTCTCCATTCCGTGGGGCGACTCTGGCACGCTGGGTATGAACTCCTCATATAACGGTGACGCTAGCAGCCAAAACCTGAGCTATTACGATCGTCTGGATAATGGCGACAATTACCGCGTCGCAGCTGGCGGCACCAACGACGGCGGCTCACTCAGTGGTTACTACGATCACTTGGGCAATGCAGCGGAAGTGACCGGCAACGTTGACTACCAGCATGGTCAGTACAGTTCAACAGGCCTGAGCTTGCGTGGCGGTATGACTGCCACCGCGAAAGGCGCTGCGCTACACCGTTCGAATGTACCGGGTGGCACCCGCGTGTTGCTTGACACTGGCGATGCGGCGGATGTGCCCGTGAGGGGCTACAGCGGCAGTACCGAGACTAACCGCTTCGGTAAGGCTGTCGTCACCGAGGTGAGCGACTACAACAAAAACAGTCTGAGCATCGATATCAACAACTTGCCGGATAACGCAGAGGCAACCACATCGGTGGTGCAGGCGACGCTGACTGAAGGTGCCATTGGCTATCGTCGGTTCAACGTGCTGTCAGGTCAGAAGGCGATGGCAATCATCAGCCTGAAAGATGGTAGTCATCCTCCGTTTGGTGCGAGCGTGCGCAATGCTGAGAATCAGGAAGTCGGCCTGGTCAACGATGACGGGCAAGCCTATCTCAGCGGCTTGAAGCCAGGCGCGAAATTGAATGTGAGCTGGAATGGAACGACACAGTGTGTCGTCACCGTACCGGAGAAACTAACAGGACTAAGTCAGAACGGAAATCTGTTACTGCCGTGCCAGTAAGGCACGGTACAGACCCTTTTTACAGAGCATATGATAATGAAAAAGACCCACCTGAAAAATTCCGTAATGACCGTCTCTCTTTTAGCCGGTCTGATGATAGCTCAGCAGGCCTCTGCCGCTATCGCGCTGGACCGTACCCGCGTCATTTATAACGGCGGCGAAAAGTCTATCAGCCTGAACATCAGTAATGAAAACAAAAATTTACCTTACCTTGCTCAGGCATGGATGGAAGACGCTCAGGGTACAAAAATCACGTCGCCGCTGACCGTACTCCCGCCCGTGCAGCGCGTGGAGCCGGGGGCGAAAAGTCAGGTGAAAATGCAGGCGGCTGCGGCCGTCGCCACTCTGCCGCAGGATCGCGAGACGCTGTTCTATTTCAATCTGCGCGAAATCCCACCGCGCAGCAACAAGCCTAACACCCTACAAATTGCGTTGCAGACCCGCATCAAGCTTTTCTATCGCCCGGCAGCCATTGCACTGGATAAAACGCAATCGGCACAAGGCGACTGGGTGGAGAAGGTGACGCTAACGCGCCAGGGCGATCAATTTGTGGTGAACAACCCGACGCCGTACTACTTGACTCTGGTAGAGGGCGCACCCTCGGAGAAAGGCAAACCGGTAGGCTTTGAGCCGGTCATGATCGCTCCGAAGGAAAGTGGTGCCATTAAAGCCTCTGCAGCGGCGCTCGGGTCCAGCCCGGTATTTACATACGTCAACGACTACGGCGGCCGTCCGCAGATCCAGTTCAACTGCGGCGGGGCGACTTGCACCGGTAAGCTAGTCAAAGACAAAAAATAAAGCCGGGACAAGGAGGAATAGGATGAACAGGATGAAGAGTTCCGCGAACAAAATGGCATTGCTGGCGCTCACTCTGGTGTTGGTTGGCACGGCGGCGGCGGATGAAAAACCGCTGGTCGACACGGGGCAGTTGTATGTGCATGGCGATTTGCAGGAAAACACCTGCCGAATGGAGATGGATTCTGCGTGGCAAGAAGTGGATCTCGGCTCGACAGCCCGTGCCGAAGTGAACCTGGTAGGCCGTGCGGCAAAACCCGTAACGGTGAAACTATATCTGCGCGACTGTCCAGAACTGGGAAACTGGAGTACGAATATCACACCGCTGACTGAAACAGTGAGTACGTTGCAGCCGCCTTACCGGGCGCGCTTTGTCGCGGTGTCGGATGCGTCGAACCCAGACTTAGTGGCAGTCACCGGCGCCAGCGGTATCGGGTTGCGTCTGCGTGATAGCCGTGGCAAAACAATGATGCTGTCGCGCACGGGTGACACGATGCTGCTGAATCCTGGTCAGGACGTGGTGGTATTCACTCTTGCACCGGAGCGGACTAACGCGCCGTTCATCGCCGGGCCATACCACGCGGTGATTAACTTCAGCCTGATTTACCAGTAGGGCGGGCGAAGAAAATGACAATGAAATGCAATGCCCTGGCTTTATATCTGATGGCGACTGCGTTGCTGTCGGGCCTCAACCCTACGGCGATGGCAAACACGGGATCGACCTATTCGCTGAATATCGCCATTGACGGCACCATCATGGTAAACGGCTCCTGCAAATTTAATCAGGGGGGGAACTTGACGGTGGATTTTGGTGAAGTTCAGTTGCAAGGAAGTGCTGATAATACCGTGACGATGAATGGCACTTATCGCAAACCCATCGTCAGCAATTTTACATGCAGCGGTGACAGCGCCGGTCTACTCCAAATGAAGCTCAGTAACACCGGCGGCGAAAAAACCTACAACGGTGTTCAGGTTCTGGACACCGATAAAGGAATTGTGGGCATTGAATTGTTGGTCAACGGCGTTGCGCAAAGCACAGGTAGCTGGTTCACGATCAACCCAGACAGTCCGCCGTCCCTGGAAGCGCAACTTGTGCAAACCAGCACGACGAACAGCAGCAATGTGGTTAGTGGAGATACGTTTACCACAACCGCGACGCTGGTTATGGCTTTTAACTAAGGTTACAGGATATGAAAAGCAAAAAAGCAGCAGCGCTTTCCGCCCTGGGGCTGATGTTACTCGCAGTAATATCGACGGGAAGGGCTGCGCAAACGGGCGATACTTTGAACATTACCTTCCAGGGGAAATTCATTATTGCCTCCCCTTGTACTGTATCGAATGACAAAGTGATTGATGTCAGTTTTGGCAATATTAGCGTCAACGGCGTTAATGGTAAGGATAACGCTCAGGTCATTCCTTATAGCGTGGATTGCCATGGCGCGCCGGATGACTCCTCGCTGGATCTGACCATTACTGGCACACAAGAAAGCTATGACGAGGCAGCGCTGACCACCTCGGCTGACGGCCTTGGGTTACAAATTCAGGCTAATGGTCAGGCGATGAAGCTCAACAAACCGCTCAGTACTACGCTTGGAGAACTGTCTTCGCTGACGCTAACCGCTGTCCCGGTCAAAGACGCAGCGAAGACGCTCACCGAGCAGCCCTTTACCGCCACTGCAACGCTGATCGCGCAGTACCAGTGAGGACGACATGAAGAGATCATTTTGTACAGGCGTGTCGTTCTGCGCGCTAAGCCTGATGCTAATGGCCGGCATCAACGTGAACGAGGTGCAGGCGCTGGATAACAACCTGCATTTCAGCGGCACATTGGTCAGTGAACCTTGTAATCTGGACCCGCAAACCAGCGATATCACCGTCGATTTTAGTTCTGTGGTTGAGAAATATCTTTATCAGAATACCCGCACCCTGGGCGTGCCATTTGTCGTGAACCTGACTAATTGCGATATTAGCCTTGGGAATAAAGTGACGATGACCTTTAAAGGTACTGAAAGCAGCGTCCTTCCAGGGTTGCTGGAGACCACCGGCACAGCGAAGGGTATCGCGATTGGTATGGAAACAACGGAGGGTACGAAGCTGCCGTTTAATCAGCCGACGCCGGAGTATTCGATAGCCACCGGCAATAACCAATTCACCTTGCAGGCCTACGTGCAGGGTGAACCCGTTGCCATTGCCCAGCAAACGATCACGCCAGGGGATATTTCAGCAACGGCGACGTTTGAGCTGACGTATCCATAATGTCCGCCATAGAAAATGGCGAAAATTAATCACTCTTTTTCTTAAAGTGGATTTTTATGTTAAAAAATATCCTGTTAATAATTGCTACATTAATTTGCATAATCGGAAATGCGAATGCAGGTATTAATGGAACACATGCATTGGTAGGTGGTTCAGCATTCTGTCCTCCAGATGCAAATTTGTATACAACAAATATAGGGGCGTCGTATGCAATACGTCCAGGGCTATGTACAATATCCAGCGGGGCCTATGTACCCGCATCGGGTTATTATTCAGTGCTATCTATCGCATATATTAGTATAGAAGTTGCACCTAAAAGTTTCGCAAGCAGTACTCAATCGTTTACAACAAGCACTGCATTTCTGGATGCTTCTAAACCGATCAATAAACAAAACGTCACCGTAACCGGCTCGGCTGGTTCAACAATTTCCTTTCCGATGTCAGGTGGTGTAGTCTTGTGTTCGTACCTTGTCGATGCAAGTGGTAAAAAATATTTGTTCCCTGACCTATTCTGTCCAGAGGGAGACAGTTATACGCCATTACCCCCTAAACCGCCAATCCCTGACACATCCTGTACAATAAATGGTGGAAATGCTCTTAGCGTATCGCTGGGCACGTTAAACCGTGATGAAATACCGACGGTACCTGATTCGGGTTCGGCCATCAGCAAAACAATTTCGGTCGCATGTACTGGTGGAAAGGTGACGGTAAAGATGAAGTTCAACTATACACCTATTTCCATCGGCAGCAGTCAGGCGGTAAAGACGTCAGCAAATGGCGTAGGCACGGCGATATTTTATGGGAGTAAAGCGCTTTCACCTTCGGATGTGACATCAGTGAATTTCTTAGAAGGATCGAATACGCTGACCTTAGGTTTCCAGGCCGTGCGTAATTCCACTGTGGCGTTAAAAGATATTCCTACCGGTGCATTTACTGCGAACGCGGTATTAGTCATGACCCAGCAGTAATTATTTCCTTTATTTCAATTAACAGGACGGGATATTTCCCGTTCTGAGTATTTATATATTTCTATGTCACTACGCAATTTAAAAAAACGGTCCGCTAATAATACTGTCACTCTTTTAATCCTGCTATGGCTTTGCGGCGGGCTGCTCTGGACGCTCCCCAACCACGGTGGCGCCGGTTTAGCCCTGCCGCAAAACCTGCTCGCCTGGTGCGTGCTTGCGCTGATTGCGCTGTGCTGCGCAGTATTATCCCCGCGATGGAAAGCTGCCTGGCCACCTGGCATGCTCCTGGTCATCGCCGGCGCGGCGCTCTGGTCCTTACCGTTGCTGTGGTCTCCGCTTGCTGCCTGGCAGTGGAACGCTTTGCCAAAAGTGCTGGGACTTTGGGGGCTGGTCGGTATCTGGTTGCTGATGCTGAAATCCACTGGCTGCCACCGAATGCGTCGCGTTTGGCTGTTAATACTGGTTATATCCGCGCTGCTTCAGGTCGGTTTTGGGGTAGTCCAGCTAAGCGATATTGAGCATCTGACCGGGGGCCGCCCCTATGGGAGCTTCCAGCAGGTCAACGTGCTGGCATCGTTTCTGGCAACCGGAATGGTCTGTGCCCTGTGGCTGTTTCTGGCATCTCGTCAGCGGTTAATGACGTTTATATCCGCCACTGCGCTGGTGGTGCTGCCCGTGATGCTGGTGCTGCTACAAAGCCGCGTGGGCGGGCTGGGAGCCGTTGCGGGCGCGCTGATTCTGCTGTTGGCGGCAGGCAAAAGCCGTCGTCGTAAAGGGTATGCGTTGCTGTTGCTCCTGGCGGGTGCTGGCACGGGTGTACTCACGTTGTATTTCGGGCCGCTGCTGATTCCTGGCTTTATACCGGAACTCGTACAGAAGGAAAGCTCTAACGTTCAGCGCTGGTATCTGATCACTTTGACATGGCAACTCATTCTGAACCACCCCTTCATCGGCAACGGTTACGGCAGTTTTGAAGCACTGTTTGGGCAGTTGTCGCAACAGATTCCACCGGGTATGGGCACAACAACGGTCCAGTACCCGCACAACGAGTTTTTGTATACCTGGATGGAAGGCGGCCTGGTCGCGGTGGCGGGCATCGTGTTGATGATTGCTGGCATTCTCAGACGGCTATGGGGAAGAGGCGGCAGTCGATGGTGCGGTCTGGCAGTGATGCTGCCGCTGGCGCTGCACATGAACCTGGAATATCCGCTCTATCAGTCGGTGACGCACGGCTTGATGCTGGTCATGCTCCTGACACTCGCCGGCCCGGCAGACGGAGCAAATACTGGTCTTCCTGCGGGCTATGAAAAGCCGCTGCGCGCAGGCGTGGGGCTGGTGGCATGCGGTGTTCTGGCGTTTATGATTTCCGGTGTGGTGACGGAGGTGCAACTCACACGTATTGAGCATAAGGGGCTGGTGCCATTCGTCCATGAGGAAACGGCAGTGGTTGAATCGTTAGCCAACGCATACAGTCAGTATGATCGCCTCGACTTTGACCGTCATGTTGCGCTGCTGCTTCGCTTTAACATCACCAGAGACGCCGCGTTGCTTACCCGCTTCCGCGAATGGGCAGAACGCTTTTCAACGGTGCATAACAACCCTGACGTCACGCACAGCCTGCTTATGATCGTTCGGTCACAAGGTGACCCATCTGCTCAAACTCTTTGCCTCAAAGCAAAAGCGATGTGGCCTGACGATCCCCGGTTTGACTGTTTTTAAATCCTGGCTTTGTCGATGGTCTGAAATCGGCATGTGACGCCAGAAACAAACACACCGCCCGTAGGCGGTGTGTTAAGCATCGCAAGAATTACTTCTTCGCAGCGCGTTCGAAGGACGCAACGATTTCAGCTTTTGCCGCTTCAGCGTTGTCCCAGCCGTCAACTTTCACCCATTTGCCTTTTTCGAGATCTTTGTAGTGCTCGAAGAAGTGGGTGATCTGCGCTTTCAGTAGTTCTGGCAGGTCGTTCACATCTTTAATGTGATCGTACTCTTTGCTCAGCTTGGTGTGCGGAACTGCAACCAGTTTCGCATCTTCGCCCGCTTCGTCGGTCATTTTCAGCACGCCAACTGGACGGCAGCGAATAACTGAGCCTGGCTCCAGTGGGTACGGCGTTGGGACCAGAACGTCAACCGGATCACCATCTAAAGACAGAGTGTGGTTGATGAAGCCGTAGTTGCACGGGTAGAACATCGCGGTGGACATGAAACGGTCAACGAACAGTGCACCGGTGTCTTTGTCGATTTCGTATTTGATAGGATCTGCGTTGGCCGGGATTTCAATAACAACGTAGATGTCTTCCGGCAGTTCTTTACCCGCAGGGACGTTGAGTAAGCTCATGTCTGTGTCCTTTAAAATGTATGGTAAACAAGTGGCGAGTATTATAGCCAACTCACGATGAAAGTCTCCGCCTCTTTTCACGCTTGCCCACACTCACATGCCATTTTCAGACGCTTTTCATGACAGGAAAATCCATAAAGCTAGCCACATATTCAATGGGTGAATGAAAGCGATTACAAACTTGTGATTAACGTTTTGTTCACTTTTCCGAAGTGTGATGTAACGCATTCCGTTACATATTCCATTGGCTATAGTTGGGTCGCAGAACATCTTTTGACCAACAATAACCTGGGCTATGAGGGCATCATTATGTGGAAGCGCTTACTACTTGTTACAGCAGTTTCGGCAGCCATGTCGTCTATGGCGATGGCCGCACCATTAACCGTCGGTTTTTCGCAAGTGGGTTCGGAATCAGGCTGGCGTGCGGCTGAAACCAACGTCGCCAAAAGCGAGGCCGAAAAACGTGGCATTACGCTAAAAATCGCTGATGGGCAGCAAAAACAGGAAAACCAGATCAAGGCAGTCCGATCGTTCATAGCCCAGGGTGTTGACGCCATCTTCATCGCGCCTGTTGTGGCGACAGGCTGGGAACCGGTACTGAAAGAAGCCAAAGATGCAGAAATCCCGGTCTTCCTGCTCGACCGTTCTATTGATGTGAAAGACAAATCCCTCGTGATGACAACCGTCACTGCAAACAACGTGCTGGAAGGCCAACTGATTGGCGACTGGCTGATCAAAGAAGTTAACGGCAAACCGTGTAACGTTGTAGAGCTGCAAGGCACGGTTGGCGCAAGCGTCGCGATCGACCGTAAAAAAGGCTTTGCAGAAGCCATCGCCAAAGCGCCAAACATTAAAATCATCCGCTCGCAGTCCGGCGACTTTACCCGCAGTAAAGGCAAAGAAGTCATGGAGAGCTTCATCAAGGCTGAAAACAACGGCAAAAATATCTGCATGGTTTACGCCCACAACGATGACATGGTGATCGGTGCTATCCAGGCGATCAAAGAAGCGGGCCTGAAACCGGGCAAAGATATCCTGACGGGCTCCATCGACGGTGTGCCGGATATCTATAAAGCGATGATCGACGGCGAAGCGAATGCCAGCGTCGAACTGACCCCGAATATGGCCGGCCCGGCGTTTGATGCCCTTGAGAAATTCAAGAAAGACGGCACCAAACCAGAACAAGTGACCATCACCAAATCGACGCTCTACCTGCCGGATACGGCGAAAGAAGAGTTAGAGAAGAAGAAAAACATGGGTTACTGATCCTCTTTTCCTGAACCCTCTCCTTCCGGAGAGGGTTGGGTGAGGGTAATGCCGGGGGCGACAGAATGACGAACGAACAACACCAGGAAATCCTCCGAACAGAGGGACTCAGTAAATTTTTCCCCGGCGTGAAGGCGCTGGATAATGTGGACTTTAGCCTGCGTCGTGGCGAAATTATGGCGCTCCTGGGGGAAAACGGAGCCGGTAAATCCACGCTGATCAAAGCCCTGACCGGGGTTTATCACGCCGATCGTGGTGCGATCTGGCTCGAAGGTAACGCCATTTCCCCGCGAAATACCGCCCATGCCCAACAGCTTGGGATCGGGACGGTCTATCAGGAAGTCAACCTGCTGCCAAACATGTCGGTAGCCGATAATCTGTTTATCGGCCGTGAGCCGCGTCGGTTTGGCCTGCTGCGCCGTAAAGAGATGGAAGCGCGCGCCACCCAACTGATGGAATCTTACGGCTTTTCTCTCGATGTGCGCGAGCCACTGAACCGCTTTTCCGTCGCGATGCAGCAAATCGTTGCCATTTGCCGCGCGATCGATCTCTCCGCGAAAGTCCTGATCCTCGATGAACCTACCGCGAGCCTCGACACGCAAGAGGTGGAAATGCTCTTCACCCTGATGCGCCAGCTGCGCGATCAGGGCGTCAGCCTGATCTTCGTTACCCATTTCCTCGATCAGGTTTATGAAGTTAGCGATCGCATTACCGTTTTACGAAACGGTGCGTTTGTCGGGTGCCGCGAAACCCACGAACTGCCGCAAATCGAGCTGGTGAAAATGATGCTCGGCCGCGAGCTGGACACCAAAGCGCTGCAACGCGCGGGCCGCACGCTGCTGAGTGATAAACCGGTCGCGGCGTTTAAAGATTTCGGTAAAAAAGGCACGATTGCGCCGTTCAACCTGGAAGTGCGCCCCGGCGAAATCGTCGGTCTGGCGGGCTTATTAGGATCGGGGCGTACCGAAACCGCCGAAGTGATCTTTGGGATCAAACCTGCCGACAGCGGCAGCGCGACGATCAAAGGCAAACCGCAAACCTTACGATCACCGCATCAGGCCTCGTGTCTGGGCATCGGTTTCTGTCCGGAAGACCGGAAAACCGACGGCATTATTGCCGCCGCCTCGGTACGTGAAAATATTATTCTGGCGCTCCAGGCCCAGCGCGGCTGGCTACGGCCCATTCCGCGGAAAGAGCAAAATGCGATTGCCGAGCGCTTTATTCGCCAGCTTGGGATCCGCACGCCAAGTCCTGAACAGCCGATTGAATTTCTCTCGGGTGGTAACCAGCAAAAAGTGCTGCTTTCCCGCTGGCTACTCACTAAACCTCAGTTCTTGATTCTGGACGAACCCACGCGCGGCATTGACGTGGGGGCGCATGCGGAAATCATTCGCCTCATCGAAACGCTGTGCGCTGATGGTCTGGCGCTGCTGGTTATCTCGTCCGAACTGGAAGAGCTGGTGGGTTATGCCGATCGCGTCATCATTATGCGCGATCGTAAACAGGTGGCAGAGATCCCGCTGGATGAACTGTCCGTTCCAGCGATCATGAATGCCATCGCGGCATAAGGAGTCAATCGTGATGCCCCGTTCACTTTCAAACACTGGAGAGTCGAAGCGTCGTTTCCGCTGGCCAACCGGCACTCCACAGATTATCGCGCTGCTGCTGGTGCTGGCGGTCGATAGCCTTGTGGCGCCGCATTTCCTTCAAATTGTATTGCAGGACGGTCGCCTGTTTGGCAGCCCGATTGATATTTTAAACCGCGCAGCGCCCGTCGCCCTGCTGGCGATTGGGATGACGCTGGTTATCGCCACCGGCGGTATCGATCTGTCCGTGGGGGCCATTATGGCCATCGCGGGCGCAACTGCCGCTTCGCTGACCGTCGCCGGGCATAGTTTGCCGGTTGTGCTGCTGGGCGCGCTGGGAACCGGCGTTCTGGCAGGGCTGTGGAACGGCATTCTGGTTTCTATCCTCAAAATCCAGCCGTTCGTCGCAACCTTGATTTTGATGGTGGCGGGGCGCGGCGTGGCCCAACTGATCACCTCTGGGCAGATTGTAACGTTTGACTCCCCAAATCTGGCATGGATCGGCAGCGGTAAGCTGCTGCTCTTCCCAACGCCAGTGATTATCGCGCTGGCTACGCTTATCGTGTTCTGGTTGTTTACCCGTAAAACGGCGCTCGGCATGTTTATCGAAGCGGTAGGGATTAACATTCGGGCGGCGAAAAATGCCGGAGTGAGCACGCGCTTAGTGGTGATGTTGGCCTATGTGCTGAGCGGCGTTTGCGCAGCGATTGCCGGCATTATCGTGGCAGCAGATATTCGCGGTGCGGATGCCAATAACGCCGGACTGTGGCTGGAGCTCGACGCCATTCTGGCGGTGGTCATCGGTGGCGGCTCGCTGATGGGCGGACGATTCAACCTGGTTCTTTCCGTCGTCGGTGCTCTGATTATTCAGGGGATGAATACTGGGATTTTACTCTCAGGCTTCCAGCCGGAGCTTAACCAGGTGGTGAAAGCGGTTGTTGTGCTCTGCGTGCTGATTGTTCAGTCGTCGCGCTTTATTAGCATCATTAAGGGGATTCGCGGCCATGATAAAACGTAATTTACCGTTAATGATCACGCTCGGCGTTTTTATACTGGGCTATCTCTACTGTCTGACGCAATTCCCCGGTTTTGCCTCGACGCGCGTGATTTGTAATATCCTCACCGATAACGCCTTTTTGGGCATTATCGCCGTCGGCATGACGTTTGTGATCCTCTCCGGCGGAATCGATCTGTCGGTGGGCTCCGTGATCGCCTTTACCGGCGTGTTCCTGGCAAAAGCGATAGGCTTCTGGGGGATCTCACCGCTGGTTGCCTTCCCGCTGGTGCTGGTGATGGGTTGTGCGTTCGGCGCATTTATGGGCTTGCTGATTGATGCGTTAAAAATTCCAGCGTTTATCATCACCTTAGCCGGGATGTTTTTCCTGCGCGGCGTGAGCTATCTGGTCTCAGAAGAGTCGATTCCCATCAACCACCCGATCTACGAAACGCTGTCGAGCCTGGCCTGGAAAATCCCCGGCGGTGGCCGCCTGAGCGCGATGGGTCTGCTGATGCTGGGTGTCGTCGTGATCGGCATTTTCCTTGCGCATCGCACCCGTTTCGGCAATGAAGTTTACGCCATCGGCGGGAGCGCAACTTCCGCCAATCTGATGGGCATTTCGACGCGGAGTACCACCATTCGTATCTATATGCTGTCGACGGGTCTGGCGACGCTGGCGGGGATCGTCTTCTCCATTTATACCCAGGCAGGCTATGCGCTGGCGGGTGTCGGTGTGGAACTGGATGCGATTGCCTCGGTTGTCATCGGCGGCACGCTGTTAAGTGGCGGGGTCGGAACGGTTCTGGGCACGCTGTTTGGCGTGGCGATTCAGGGCCTGATTCAGACCTACATTAACTTCGACGGCACATTGAGTTCGTGGTGGACCAAAATCGCGATTGGGGTGCTGCTGTTCATCTTTATCGCGCTACAGCGTGGCTTGACAGTCCTGTGGGAGAACCGCCAGAGCTCGCCTGTGACGCGCGTAAGCACGGGAGCAACTAACAGATAACATCCTGAATTTGCTTAAAGTCTAAACTTTTTCCGGTAGCGGCCGATAACCTAATGTTCAGCCAAAAAATATCTCGCTACCGGAAATAACATCATGCTTAAAACGCTATCGATTCGTACCGGCTTGCTTTCTTTACTGGCCGTTATGACCTTTCTCCTGCTGATTGTCAGCGGTATCGGCATTTATGCCCTTACACAGAGTTCCTCTTCTTTGCAGCGTATTAATCACCTTCAGGGTGAACAGATGGTGCAGCTCAATTCGGGCTACACGTTGATTTTACGCGCCCGTAACGAAGCCGGTCAGGCTGTCCGATTGATGGAAATCGGCATGCTGGATGACGCCGCCAAATCGGTGAAAAGCATTAATAAAGAAGTGACGCAGGCGCAGAAAACGCTGCAAGCGGTGATCGAGGGTGGCGTTGACGACCCACAGGGACAGCAGTTGCTGGATAAGGTCGCGGCAAGTCTGGCCGTTTACAATGCGGAAGGGATCACGCCAATGATTGCGGCGCTGAATCAACAAAGCGCTGATGCTTATTATGACCTGCTGGAAAATAAGCTGATCCCGGTTGCGCGTCAGTTTGATAACGATATGCAGGCGTTCCAGAAATGGAGCGAAGTGCGCGGCAATGCAGAAGTGCAGGCGGTGCAGTCGAGCAAAAACCATGTGATGTTGCTGATCGTGATCGCGGCGCTGATCACGGCAGGGATTATCGTCCTGGCCTGGATGTCGCTGCGTCATATGCTGCTTAAGCCGCTCTCGGCCTCAATCGCTCAGCTGGAAAATGTGGCGTCAGGCGATCTCACGCATGTGCTGAATCAGCCTGTGAGTCAGGAGTTTAATCGCCTGAATGCGGCGATCGAAGGCATGCGTCAGTCTTTGATGGAGTCTGTGCTGCGCGTGCGTGATGCCAGCTCGCAGATTGACACCGGCAGCCGTGAACTGACCGCGGGCAATATGGATCTGGCCCAGCGTACAGAATCGACTGCGACGTCTCTTGAGCAGACGGCGGCCAGTATGGAAGAGATCACGGCGACGGTGAAACAAAACGCCGATAACGCGGAACAGGCGCACCAGATGGCGAAAACCGTCTCTGATACGGCGGATCACGGCAGCGAAATGGTCTGTTACGTGATTGAGAAAATGCGTGATATTTCCGGCAGTTCAGCCCGTATCGCCGACATTCTTAGCGTCATCGACGGTATTGCGTTCCAGACCAATATCCTGGCACTGAACGCTTCCGTGGAAGCGGCGCGAGCCGGTGAGCAGGGGCGTGGGTTTGCCGTGGTGGCGGGTGAGGTGCGTAACCTGGCCAGCCGAAGCGCCGATGCCGCGAAAGAGATTCGCACGCTGATCAGTGCTTCACAGACCCACGTTAACGAGGGCAGTGAACTGGCGCAACAGGCGGGCGAAACGATGGACGAGATCGCTTCCGAAGTGATGCGCATGACCCGACTGATGCGAGAAATCGCCAGTGCGTCTCAGGAGCAAAGCCGTGGCATTGAGCAGGTGAATATTGCGGTGAATCAGATGGACGAAACCGCCCAGCAAAACGCCGCTCTGGTGCAACAATCCTCCGCGGCGACGCGCTCTCTGGAAGAGCAGTCGCGCGAATTAATTGAAGCGATGTCGTCATTTAAACTGACTTCACACGCGGCGTGATAATAATAAATCCTGGTGCAATTCGCGCCAGGATTTATACCATTTCAGCTTCAGCATTGACTGCACCAATATTATGATGAATATCCGCCATTAATTTTTCCAGCGAATGTGTTAATTCCAGCGCTTTTTTTGTTGGCTCAAGATATAAGCCTTTACGAATAAATAAAGGTTCATCAAAGAGCTGATTAAAACGCTTCAATGCCAGACTGACCGCAGGACGAGACATCTCTAGTCGGACAGAGGCTTTAGCCATGCTGCCGCATCTGACGATTTCAATAAAGACTGGAATAAGATTGAGATCAATACCGGTATTTGCTCGAGAATAGTTTTCCATCGCGACGGCGACTCCCCTGAATAATTAATAAACTGTTATCGAAATAATGCAGGAGTAGGCGGAAAGATTAAAGCTCGATTTTTATATTCATTTATACGCTAAAATATATAAATAAAAACGGGGAGCAGGCTCCCCGTGATAAAACGTTATGCGTCCGGGTATTCGCGGATCAGACGCTCAACATCTTCAACCATATGATTATTACCGACAAAGAAAGAGCGGCGCTGGTGCAGGCTTTCCGGTGTGATATCCAGAATACGCTCTTTACCGTCACTCGCCTTGCCGCCAGCCTGTTCGGCCAGGAACGCCATTGGGTTGCATTCGTACAGCAGACGCAGCTTCCCGTCCGGATGACTAGCGGTGCTTGGATACAGGTAAATACCGCCTTTCAGTAAGTTGCGGTGGAAGTCCGCCACCAGCGAGCCGATATAACGCGAAGTGTACGGGCGCTGCGTTGCGGTATCTTCTTCCTGGCAGAATTTGATGTACTTCTTCACGCCATTCGGGAATCTAATATAATTGCCTTCGTTAATAGAGTAGGTGCTGCCTTTCTCCGGATAACGCATGCGTTCCTGGCTTAGGCAGAAAACGCCCAGTGACGGATCGTACGTGAAGGCGTGGACGCCACAACCCGTGGTGTAAACCAGCATGGTTGATGAGCCGTAAACCACATAGCCTGCAGCAACCTGTTTGTTACCCGGTTGCAGGAAGTCTTCTTCCGTCACGGCAGTACCCACCGGTGTGACGCGGCGGTAAATGGAGAAAATCGTCCCAACAGATACGTTGACGTCAATATTAGACGAGCCATCCAGGGGATCCATCAGCACGACATATTTGGCGTGTTCGCAGCCTTCGAAAACGACGATTTCATCTTCTTCTTCAGAGGCGATACCCGCAACAATGTCGCGTGCGCGCAGTGCAGCTTTCAGTTTTTCATTGGCGAACAGATCGAGTTTTTGTTGCACCTCTCCCTGAACGTTTTCGGCACCGCTGGCACCCAGGATATCGACCAGACCGGCCTTGTTGATATCACGGTGGATGATCTTTGCGCCGAGCTTTATCGCCGACAGCAAAGCAGTGAGCTCACCCGTAGCATGAGAGAACTCGTGCTGCTTTTCGACAATAAATTCACCTAACGTTTTCATAACACTTTCCCTGCATCGTATGTTGAGTAAAGCGATCGAATGATGGTTAAAGCGGTCAATCTCAAACAATCTTAACAAACATTCAAATATTAGCGCAGTGGTGAATCGCGCCAGCAAAATACGGATTTACCTGAAATGCGTTTCTCTGACGCTGACATGTGAGTAAAATGTGCGCCAAATAGAAGAGGAATAGTGACGTATGCGCATTCATATATTAGGGATTTGTGGCACTTTCATGGGCGGACTGGCAATGCTGGCGCGCTCTCTGGGCCATGAGGTGACGGGTTCGGACGCCAATGTGTATCCGCCGATGAGCACCCTGCTTGAGAAGCAAGGCATCGATCTCATTCAGGGATATGATGCCAGCCAACTGGACGTTGAACCGGATCTGGTCATCATCGGCAACGCCATGACGCGCGGTAACCCGTGTGTGGAAGCGGTGCTGGAACGCAATATTCCGTTCATGTCTGGTCCGCAATGGCTGCATGACTTTGTCCTGCGCGACCGCTGGGTGCTGGCGGTTGCCGGTACGCACGGTAAAACGACGACGGCCGGGATGGCGACCTGGATTCTGGAAGCCTGCGGCTATAAGCCGGGCTTTGTGATTGGCGGCGTGCCGGGCAATTTCGATGTTTCTGCCCGCTTAGGTGAAAGTCCGTTCTTTGTGATTGAAGCCGACGAATACGACTGCGCCTTCTTCGATAAGCGCTCCAAGTTCGTGCATTACTGCCCGCGCACGCTGATCCTCAATAACCTTGAGTTCGATCATGCGGATATCTTTGACGATTTGAAAGCCATTCAGAAACAGTTCCATCACCTGGTGCGCATCGTGCCGGGGCAAGGCCGCATTATCTACCCTGAAAATGACATCAATCTGAAGCAGACGATGGCGATGGGTTGCTGGAGCGAGCAGGAACTGGTGGGCGAGCAGGGCCACTGGCAGGCGAAGAAACTGACAACCGACGCGTCCGAATGGGAAGTGTTGCTGGACGGTGAAAAAGTCGGCCAAGTGAAGTGGGCGCTGGTCGGTGAACACAACATGCACAATGGCCTGATGGCGATTGCGGCGGCGCGTCATGTGGGCGTCACGCCTGCGGATGCGGCCGATGCGCTGGGATCCTTCATCAACGCGCGTCGTCGTCTTGAACTGCGCGGTGAAGCCAATGGCGTAACCGTGTATGACGATTTCGCCCATCATCCGACGGCCATTCTGGCGACGCTGGCGGCACTGCGCGGCAAAGTTGGCGGAACGGCTCGCATTCTGGCGGTGCTGGAACCACGCTCAAACACCATGAAAATGGGACTTAGCAAAGACGATCTCGCACCGTCTCTTGGCCGCGCTGACGAAGTGTTCCTCCTGCAACCGCAGCATATTCCGTGGCAGGTAGCGGAAGTGGCTGACGCGTGCATTCAGCCTGCGCACTGGCATGCGGATGTCGATACTTTAGCGGATATGGTGATTAAAACTGCGCAGCCGGGCGATCACATCCTCGTGATGAGCAACGGCGGTTTTGGTGGCATTCATCAGAAACTGCTGGACGGTCTGGCGAAGAAAGCCCAGGCCGAAGAGTAAAAAACTGCCCGGTAGCGCAACGCTACCGGGTGATTATGCCTGACAAGAAAATAAACGTTACTCTTTGGCGATAGGCGTTTCGATTTCCTTAATCGGGGTGCTGCCCTGAATCTCACCGATTTTCTTCACCACTTCATCGACTTGACCTGAGGTGTGAAGCAATGTGTAAGTCAAATCAAACTGCGTGCTCTGCCCGGCTTGCAGCTGCTTCACGCGCTTTTGTTCTCGTTCGATGGTCACCGGATAGGCATAGCTGGTGCCCGGCTCAATCCCGGTGACATAGCCTTGTTTTTCGGTGTCGGTGTTTTTCCACAGCGTTAAAACAGGCAACTGGCGGGTGTCGAACTGAATCGCAGCCCCTTTGTCGCCGGCTTTATTGATCACCGCGGCAGTGGTGTGGTGATTCTCATCCGACAGCGGTTTGATGTTAAACACCATTTCATCAAAGTCTTTCGTTGGCCCGGCAAAGTTTTGCCACTCTTTTAAGCCCGCTTTGGCGTAATCATTGAACGGGCTGATGCTTTCCATTGGTGCGATAAACCGCGCACCTTCTTCCAGAATCGGTTTACCGAAATTGCTGTGATAAATGATTTGATAGTCATGCGGATAATCAGCGTGATTTGTCAGCACATCGTGAAGAGCAAAACGGTTACTGCCCGGGACATAGCGCAGTTCCGTCATTGTCTGCAGATCGGCTTTTTTGAACGTGCTTTCTTTTACCAGACCGCGGACGCGAATTTCATACGGCGCGCTGTCGCTCACCTCGACTTCCACCTGTGACGCTGGCGTATTACCCGCTTTTCCGTGCAAAGTATAAATCTGGCCGTCTGCAGTGACGGGATGCCCGGTCCATTCGTAGCCACAGCGCACCATCATTTCGTTGAAACCTTCCAGCCATCCCAGACCATTTCGGCTTTCAAGATTCATGAACGCAGGGTTGACCACCTCTTTCACCGGCGAATCCCAACCCATTCGCACGCCATAGCCCTCAACGCGCAGTAAATTCATGCCGCGCGAAGGGCTTAACGTGATTGTTAAACCATCTTTGCTGGTGATGATAATGACTTTGCTACCTTCCTGCTTACCGCCATGAAGGACTTTTTGTTCAATGCTGAAGTTTTGGTTTTTCACTTTCAGCATATTGCTGGTGACTTTCCAGTTACCCAGTTCTGTCGCGCTATCAGCGCTTGTCAGCACCCATGTTTTTGCCATCACAGGTGCGGAAATTAAACAGGCCAGTGCGGTTAACGCCAACGTTTTTTTCATCATTCTTCCCTTTTTGCTGAATCGATTATTTCTCTTACAGGCAAATCTAGATTCTTAACAAAAATGAAAGTGTGATGCGTTTCACCTGGCGGCGAATTAAGCGTTTTTTGTCATTATAGTGTGCGATGTGTTTGATATTTTTGTAGTGAGGGCTGTGTATTGCACAGAAAACTGTGAATTAAACTTATTTTAGCTTTAACGATTCAGCTTTTTTTTGGGGGGAATAAGATGTCATGCCAGAGGAAAGGAGGGAGGGGAGAGAAAAAAATGACGCTAACTCATCATGAGTTAGCGTGAGGTGATTAACCTTCGTTCTCAGCCAGTTCGCGCAGATACTGGAAAATCAGACGCGCAGATTTCGGCGGCTTATTCCCTTCTTTCTCTTTCTTCGCGTTGCGGATAAGCGATCTTAACTGCTGACGATCAACGTCTGGCCACAGGTTTAACACCTCTGCGACCGCGTCATCGCCCTGTTCAATCAGGCGGTCACGGATTTGCTCAAGCTTATGGAACAGCGCAACCTGCTGGTTGTGGCGGTTTTTCAGCTTATCCAGCGCCTGGCGAATCGGCTCAACATCGCGCTGGCGCAGCATTTTACCGATCAGCTGAAGCTGGCGGCGACGGCCTTCTTTTTTGATTCGTTGGGCCAGTTCAATGGCACTGCGCAGATCCGGGTCGAGCGAGAGTTTATCCAGCGCGTTTTTACCCAGCTCTACCATTTCCGCACCAAGTTGTTTTAACTCTTCGGCGTCACGTTTAATTTCACTTTTACTGACCCAGATGATTTCATCATCTTCGTCTTCGATGTCATCACCGGGAACGTCGTCGAGCCAGTCTTCGGGCTGCTTAGTCATGTCAGGCTCCTTAAAAAAGAGGCTAATGTTACCAGTTAAGACGCGCACTGAAAAACGGTTCTCTGTTAGACTTCAGATAACTATCTCTTACAGTATGGCATTTGCGATGAAAGTAACCTCACAAGTTGAAGCGCAGCGTAAGATTCTGGAAGAAGCGGTCTCCACAGCGTTGATGCTGGCTTCCGGAAAATCAGACGGCGCGGAAGTGGCAGTCAGCAAAACCACGGGTATCAGCGTAAGCACTCGCTACGGCGAAGTCGAGAACGTGGAATTTAACAGTGACGGTGCGCTGGGGATTACGGTTTATCACCAGAATCGTAAAGGCAGCGCGTCGTCTACCGACCTCAGCCCGGATGCCATCGCTCGTACCGTGCAGGCTGCGCTGGATATTGCGCGCTACACCTCACCGGATCCGTACGCTGGCGTCGCTGAAAAAGATCTGCTGGCGTTTGACGCGCCGGATCTTGATCTTTTCCATCCGGCGGAAGTCTCTCCGGACGAAGCGATCGAATATGCTGCGCGCGCCGAACAGGCCTCTCTGCAAGCAGATAAACGCATCACCAATACCGAAGGCGGCAGTTTTAACAGCCACTACGGCATCAAAGTATTCGGCAACAGCCACGGCATGTTGCAGGGCTACAGCTCCACGCGTCACTCCCTTTCCAGCTGTGTTATCGCTGAAGAAAATGGCGACATGGAACGCGATTACGCCTACACCATTGGCCGCGCGATGGGCGACTTACAGTCGCCAGAATGGGTCGGTGAAGAGTGTGCAAAACGCACGCTGTCGCGCCTGGCTCCACGTAAACTCTCCACCATGAAAGCGCCGGTGATTTTTGCCAACGAAGTGGCGACCGGGCTGTTTGGTCATCTGGTCGGGGCGATTGCGGGCGGTGCGGTTTATCGTAAATCGACGTTCCTGCTCGACTCGTTGGGGCAACAAATTCTGCCGGAATGGCTGACCATTGAAGAACACCCGCATCTGCTGAAAGGGCTGGCATCGACGCCTTTCGACGGTGAAGGCGTACGCACTGAACGTCGCGACATCATTAAAGACGGCATTCTGACCCAATGGCTGCTGACCAGCTATTCTGCGCGCAAGCTCGGGCTGCAAAGCACCGGCCATGCAGGCGGCATCCACAACTGGCGCATCGAAGGACAGGGCCTCAACTTTGAAAAGATGCTCAAAGAAATGGGCACCGGTCTGGTCGTGACCGAGTTGATGGGCCAGGGCGTGAGCGGGATCACTGGCGATTACTCTCGCGGTGCGGCGGGCTTTTGGGTCGAAAACGGTGAGATTCAGTATCCAGTGAGCGAAATCACCATTGCCGGTAACTTAAAAGACATGTGGCGCAATATCGTTACTGTCGGTAACGATATTGAAACACGTAGCAATATACAGTGTGGTTCAGTGCTGTTACCCGAGATGAAAATCGCGGGTCAATAATACCCGTCATACTTCACGGTGCAGATGCGTTGGTTGCGCTCGAATTATTTTGGGTATTGAGCTTATTTTTCATAATAAAAAAGGAAGTGAGCAATGCGTAAAAACCTGTTAGCGATTCTTGCTGTGTCGTCGTTAGTGTTCAGTTCTGCTGGGTTTGCCGCCGATCTTGAAGATGATATGGACACACTCAGTACCAACCTGAAAGTGGTCCAGAAAACGGATAATGCGACGGAGATGAAAGACGCATTGACCAAAATGCGCGTCGCCGCACTCGATGCGCAAAAAGCGACGCCGCCAAAGCTGGAAAACAAAGCAGCCGACAGCGCTGAGATGAAAGACTATCGCCACGGTTTTGACGTGCTGGTCGGCCAGATCGACGGTGCCCTGAAGCTTGCCAACGAAGGCAAAGTGAAAGAAGCCCAGGCCGCCGCTGACGGATTCATTGCCACCCGCAACGAAAATCATAAAAAATTCCGCTAATAGCACGCTAAGCCAGACGGCAAAATAATCAACGGGGGCGAAAGGCCCCCGTTTTGTTTGCTACAACGTAATAAGAAAACCTTATCCGCATCACACTTTACGACCTTACGCGTAAATTTTTTCACTCTCCTTTCCGACCTTTTGCCGCCGAATAGCGTGATATTTATCACGCAAATCCAGTTGATAATTCATATTCACCGTAATTATGTGGAACAGATCACTGGTGCCGCTTTCCTTTCCACTTCGAAGTGGAAAACAACTCGCTACAAACCTTTAACCTCCAGCGTTAGTTTTATCCCAGAGCCATTAACGGGGTAAGACGAGTGATTAACGGAGCGGTAATGAACGACGTTGGGGAACAGGCTGCGCAAACGGAAACGCTCGCAAAAACCATGCTCGAGCAGGTCTATTCCCTGCTTGCCCGCCACAACATTATTCCCAATGACGTCCAGCAGCAGATGCTGACTTCACACGTTCGCGCAATGGCGCACCGGTCGGTGACCGGCGAACCGCTGCCGGAGGTCGAAGCTGACCTGTTCGACGAAATTTCAGCAGATTCAATGCGGCTTGCCCGCGAAGTGGTCGCGCAGTTCGGCAATCTTCCTGATGAAGAAGCCTGGCTGCTCTCCGTTCACTTTGAAGTCGCCAAAGACAACCTTTAAGGAGCACCACAATGGAACAAATTACAGTCGTGATCGGCGATCGTCTCGGTAAAGGCCAGAAAGTGGCTATCGGTGTGGAAAAGGCCGGCGGTCGTGCGGTTGTCGTACCAGGCGTCGCGGCGGACATGAAATTGGGCGACGTGATGAAAGCGGAAAACGCCACATTCGGGATCTCCTTCTGTGGCAGCGGCGGCGCGGGTGCCATCACAGCGCAAACCAAGCACGGCTACAAAGCGAAATACGGCATGCGTTCAGTGGAAGAGGGCGTCACCGCCATCAACGAAGGCAACAACGTGTTGGGCTTTGGCTTTATGGATAAAGAAGAGCTGGGCGAGCGACTGGTGCAGGCCTGGCTGAAAAAGTACGGCGCGTAACATGAAAGAGCAATTCACCACCACGGTGAGAGTGAAGGGCAAGGGCGACGCCAAAACACGCGCCTTTGCCGACGCGCTTAACCACGTACAGGCCGCGGTGATGAAGGCATCGCCGCATATCTTACTGCGTATTGAGCCACAGGATGTGCAGGTTGTTCAGGCGCAAGAAGCGGTGCGTAAAGAAGCGTTTCTGTTCTTCTTTTTGCGCCGGGAAAGACGCACTTACAGCGTGGAGCTGGACGTGACCGTCAACGTGACTGCCATCAATCTTGACCAGGTGGATTTTGTCACGCAACGCTGATTCTCACTAATAGGGCAGACGAATGTTCCTGATAATTTTAATAAAATCGCTCATCATCGGCGGCCTGGTTGGCGTCGGCGTTGGCGCCGGGGCTGCACGCATGTTTCATGCGCCTACCACACAGGGTATGGGCGCATTTCGTACGTTGGGGGAACTGAACTCCTGCGAAGGGGATCCCGCTTCGCACTTCTCCTTTGGTCTGGGGTTCTTCTTCAACGCCTGGGCCTCGTCGGTTGCGGCGGGGGCGTTCACGCAGGACGTTGATCACCGCATTATCCCAAACTGGGGTGCCGCGGCGCTGATGTTAAAAAACCGCAATGTCGGTGAGACACTGCACGATCCCCGCAAAATGGCGATTGCCTGCGGCGTGATCGGCATGTTCGTTGTCACCTTCTTAAACCTCACGGCCTCGTCTGTTCCAGCGGCGCTTCAGGTGACCGCCGTTAAGGTGCTGGTGCCTGCGGCAAACCTGCTGGTGAATACCGTGATGCCGGTGATCTTCTGGCTGGCGGCAATCGATGCGGGTAAAAAATCCGGCTTCTGGGCCACCGTGTTTGGCGGCGCAGCGCAGCTGATTATGGGCAACGCCGTACCGGGTCTGGTGCTGGGTATTCTGATCGGCAAAGGCGTCGAAGAGAGCGGCTGGAACCGCGTGACCAAAGTGATGATGGTGGCGATTGTTCTGCTGTTCGTCCTCAGTGGTTTCTTCCGCGGCTTCGACATGAAAATGATCGAATCCTTCCATCTGACCGTGCCGAACTGGCTCGACATGATCCATAACTCGCTCAGCGGCAAATAACAGGAGCCTCGACATGGAACAGAATAAAGGTTTTTGGTATGCCGACTGGTCGTTCCCGATCTTCGTTGGCCTGCTCTCCTCCGGCGTCTTCGCCGGGACGCACATGTACTACCTCTACGGCATCGGCGCGTTTAACGAAGTGGCGTTTGTGGCGATGTTAAAAGCGGGCATGGATACCGGCGTTTACGGCGCGGTGGCTGCATTTGGTGCTAGCTTCCTGTTTGCGCGCATCATCGAAGGCTCGCTGGTGGGGATTCTGGATATCGGCGGGGCGATACAAACCGGCGTCGGCCTCGGCGTTCCGGCGCTGCTGCTGGGTGCAGGCTTTGTCTTCCCGGTTGCCAACTTTATTGCGTCGCTGGCTACCGGCCTGGTGATTGGTCTGGCGATTGGCTACCTGATTATCCTGGCGCGTAAATTCACCATCAACCAAAGCGATTCCACCTACGGGGCGGACGTGATGATGGGCGCGGGCAACGCCTCTGGCCGCTTCCTTGGCCCGTTGATTATCCTCAGCGCGATGACCGCCTCTATCCCGATTGGGATTGGTTCACTGATTGGCGCGCTGCTGTTTTACCTCTGGCAGAAGCCGATCACCGGCGGCGCGATCCTTGGCGCAATGATTTTGGGTTCGCTGTTCCCGGTAGCCCTTTAATCCCCGGCGGGCGCTTCTGCGCTCGCTTTCTCAGGAGATGTTTATGTTTGATTTACTCCTGCGCCGTGCGCGCCTCACCGACGATACGCTGGCTGACATCGCCATTCAGGACGGCAAAATTGCGGCGCTGGGTGAGATTAACGCTCCCGCACACAAAACCGTCGAGCTGAACGGCGAAGTGTTTGTCAGCGCGGGCTGGATTGATTCTCACGTTCACTGCTACCCCAACTCACCGATTTACCATGATGAGCCGGACAGCGTGGGCATCGCGACAGGCGTCACGACCGTCGTGGACGCGGGCAGCACCGGTGCGGATGACGTGGACGATTTCTACGAAATCACCCGCAAGGCCAGCACGGAGGTTTTCGCGCTGCTGAATATTTCCCGCGTTGGGCTTATCGCCCAGAACGAGCTGGCGAACATGGCCAATATCGATGCGGACGCGGTACAGCAGGCCGTGAAGCGTCACCCTGATTTTATCGTCGGCCTGAAAGCGCGCATGAGCAGCAGCGTGGTCGGTGAAAACGGCATCACGCCGCTGGCGCGCGCGAAAGCGATGCAGCAGCAAAATGGCGGCCTGCCGCTGATGGTCCACATCGGCAACAATCCGCCCAATCTTGATGAAATTGCCGACCTCTTGAGTTCCGGTGACATTATCACCCACTGCTACAACGGCAAGCCGAACCGCATTCTCACGCCGTCGGGCGAACTACGTGCATCCATCACCCACGCGCTGAAGCGCGGCGTGCGCCTTGACGTCGGTCACGGCACGGCGAGCTTTAGCTTCGAGGTGGCGAAACGCGCCATTGCGATGGGCATTTTGCCGCACACTATTAGCTCGGATATTTACTGCCGCAACCGCCTCAACGGCCCGGTTGGCAGCCTTGCCAGCGTAATGTCGAAATTCCTCGCCATTGGCATGTCGCTCCCGCAAGTGATCGAGTGCGTCACCGCCAATGCCGCCGACGGCCTGCGCCTGACGCAAAAAGGCCGCATTCAGCCGGGTCTGGATGCCGACCTGACGCTGTTCACCGTAAAACGCCAGCCGACGCTGCTGGTGGATGCTGAAAACGACAGCCTGCAGGCTGAACATATTCTGCTGCCGCTTGCCGCGATCCGCGCGGGCAAGGGCTACATGACCGAACAAGGGAGCACGGAAAATGTCTTCAATTTATGAGAAATACCATTTAAAACAGGTGATCAACACCTCCGGTCGCATGACGGCGCTGGGTGTTTCCACCCCGCGTCCGGAAGTGGTTCAGGCGGCGATGGACGGTATGAATCAGTATTTCGAGATGAAAGATCTGGTCAATAAAACCGGTGAATACATCGCGAAGCTGTTAGACGTCGAAGGCGCAACGGTCGTCTCCTGCGCCTCGGCGGGAATCGCGCAATCTGTGGCAGCAGTGCTGGTGAAAGACAGCGACTGGCTGCTGGAAAACCTGCACATCACGCCGATTGAGAACAACGAAATCGTGATGCCAAAAGGTCACAACGTCAACTTTGGCGCACCGGTTGGCACGATGGTGGCGCTCGGCGGCGGCAAAATGGTCGAAGCGGGTTACGCCAATGAATGCTCCGCCGATCAGCTGGCGGCGGCGATCACCCCGCGTACCGCCGCCATTCTCTACATCAAATCTCATCACTGCGTGCAGAAAAGCATGTTGAGCGTCGAGCAGGCGGCGGTGGTGGCGCGCAAGCACGATCTGCCGCTGATCGTTGATGCGGCTGCGGAAGAAGATCTGCATATCTATTACCGCTCCGGTGCGGATCTGGTGATCTACAGCGGCGCGAAGGCGATCGAAGGGCCAACCAGCGGCCTGGTGATCGGTAAAACACAGTACGTCGAATGGGTAAAACGCCAGACGGCGGGCATTGGCCGCGCCATGAAAGTGGGTAAAGAGGGTATTCTCGGCCTGACCTGCGCCATCGAACATTACCTGACGGCGACCAAAGAGAGCGGCGCGGAAATGGTCGCGAAAATGACGCCGTTTATTGACGCGCTGAACACCTTAAACGGTGTAACGGCCCGCGTGGTCTGGGACAGCGCTGGACGTGATATCGCGCGCAGCGAAATCAAATTCGATGAAGCCACCACCGGCGTGGGCACGGGCGATCTGGTGAACGCGCTGAAGCAGGGCGAATATGCGATTTACTTCCGTGGCTACAAGGCGAACGAAGGGATTATCGAAGCGGACGTGCGCAGCGTGACCGCCGACCAGTTGGACATTGTCTATCGCCGCATCCGCGAAGTATTAGGCCAGGAGAAACAAGCATGAAATTAACCCCCAATTTTTACCGTGACCGCGTGTGCCTGAACGTTCTGGCGGGTTCAAAAGCTAATGCCAGCGCGATTTACGAGGCGGCAGAAGGGCATGTCCTGGTGGGCGTGCTGTCTAAAAACTATCCTGATGTGGACAGCGCCGTCGCGGATATGCGCGAGTATGCCGCGTTGATTGATAATGCGCTCTCTGTGGGTCTTGGCGCGGGCGATCCCAATCAGTCGGCAATGGTTAGCGAAATTTCGCGCCAGGTACAGCCGCAACACGTTAACCAGGTGTTTACCGGCGTGGCGACCAGCCGCGCGCTGCTGGGCCAAAATGACTCCGTGGTGAACGGTTTAGTGTCGCCAACCGGTACGGTCGGCAGGGTTAAAATCTCCACCGGCCCGCTGAGCAGCAAAGCGCCGGACGGCATCGTGCCGATAGAAACCGCGATCGCGCTGCTGAAAGATTTTGGCGGCAGCTCCATCAAATACTTCCCGATGGGCGGCCTGGCATGTCGTGATGAGTACACAGCGGTGGCAGAAGCCTGCGCGAGGCATGATTTCTGGCTGGAGCCAACGGGTGGTATCGATCTGGATAACTTTGAGGCGATCCTGCAGATCGCACTGGATGCGGGCGTCAGCAAGATTATCCCGCATATTTACAGCTCGATTATCGACAAAGCCAGCGGCGACACCCGCCCGGCAGATGTACGCACGTTGCTGGACATGACCAGGACGTTAGTGAAGTAGACTTTTGCCCCTCACCCTAACCCTCTCCCCAAGGGAGAGGGGACTGTCCGGAGCGGTCTTTTCCCCTCTGCTTATAAGGAGAAGGGTTACCGATGCACTCTTTGCCCTATGCCCATAGGGTAAAGGGATTGTTTTCTCCCTAAACCCTAGAGTGAGGGGAATGTTTTCTCCCTCTCCCGTTGGGAGAGGGCAGGGGTGAGGGGAAACAAACCGCACCCTCCCAAAGGAGCCACTATGCACACTCATCATCTGCTTGCTGCTTCACTCTCTTTGCTGGCGACGGCTGCCGTTGCCCAACCGCAGTACGCTTGGGTCGGCACCTACAACCCGAACGGCGAAGGACTGTACCGTTTTACCGTCGATCCGCAAACCGGCGCGCTCGACCAGAAAACGCTGGTCAGCAAGCTGCCGAACGCCGCGCAATTGACCGTCTCGCACGATGGCAAAACCCTGTATCTGGCGAGTGAAGTCGAGCAGGGCGTGGTGCAGGCGCTGCGTATTGGTGACAACGGCGAGCTGAGCGCGTTAAATCAGGTCGCTTCCGGCGGTGCGGGCCCCGTCTATCTGTCGTTGACGCCAAACGGCCGTCACTTGCTGGTGGCAAACTACGTCAGCGGAACCATTGCGGTGTTGCCGGTGAAATCTGACGGCAGCCTTGGCGAAGCAACGGACACGCATCAAGATCAGGGCGAAGCGGGCGCGGCAAAACCCGACGCCGCCGTGGAAGGCAGCTTTGCGATCAGCGATCACAATGGCCCGCACGCGCACATGATCGCCGCCGATCCGAGCGGGAAATTTGTTTTTTCAACCGATCTGGGTCTGGATCGGATCTATCAGTATCGCTTTGACGATCGCAGTGGAAAGCTCACGCCAAACGATCCGCCGTTTATCAACGCATCCTCGAAAGGCGCGGGGCCGCGCCATTTTGTCTTCACGCCAAAAGGCGATGGACTGTGGCTGATTAACGAAGAAGCCTCGACGCTGACCCATTATTCGCTCAATAGCGAATCCGGTACGCTGAAGGAGGGCAAAACGATCTCCGCGCTGCCGAAAGGGTACAAAGGAACCAGCTTTGCCGCTGGCCTCGTGTTGAGCCACGACGGCAAACAGCTGTACGTTGCGAACCGTTTGCATAACAGCATCGCGCACTTTACCGTAACGGCGGATGGAACGCTGACGCATCAGGACGATGTCTGGACGCGTGGCGATTACCCACGCACGCTGACGCTCGATAATCAGGGGCACTGGCTGTACGTGATGAATCAGCGCAGCGATAACATCACCCGTTTTCGCGTTGAGCCAGACGGTAAGCTACGCTTTGAGCCGGACTATACGCCGGTTGGCAGTCCATCCCAGATGGTCATTTCACCAGGGCCATGAGCCGTAAGAGGACACCGACGTGCGATTTCCGAACCAACGTTTAGCGCAACTGTTTGATTTGTTGCAAAACGAGACGCTGCCGCAGGACGAGCTGGCGCAGCGCCTTTCGGTCTCCACGCGTACCGTCCGCGCCGATATCACGGCCCTGAATGCGCTACTGGCGAGCCACGGCGCGCAGTTTATCTTGAGCCGAGGCAACGGCTACCAGCTTAAAATCGACGATGCCGCGCGCTATCAGTCATTGCAGGATTCGCGCCCGCGCGCGTTGCGTATCCCGCGAACCGGGCAGGAACGAGTGCACTATCTGGTGGTGCGATTTCTCACTGCCGCCTTCTCGTTAAAACTGGAAGATTTAGCTGATGAATGGTTTGTCAGCCGCGCTACGCTGCAAAGCGATATGGTGGACGTGCGCGAGTGGTTTCATCGCTATAACCTGACGCTCGAAACGCGCCCACGCCACGGCATGAAACTGTTCGGCAGCGAAATGTCCGTGCGTGCGTGTCTGACCGATCTGCTGTGGGAACTGGCGCAGCAGGACAGCCTGAATCCGCTGGTCACCGAAATCGCCCTGAACGTCGGCGTGCCGGAGCAACTGGTCGTTGTCCTTCATGACACGCTCACGCGCCATCACATTCGTCTCACGGATGAAGGTGAGCTGTTTGTACGCCTGTACTGTGCGGTGTCGGTACGGCGCATCAGCGAGGGGTATCCGCTGCCAGAATTTAACGCCGAAGATGTGGAAGAGAACGTGCGCGACGCCGCGCGGGATATCGCTGCCGCCATTTCGCGACTGGCAGATAAAGTGCTTTCGCCCTCAGAAGAGAACTGGCTGTGCGTCCATCTGGCGTCTCGTCAAATCCAGGACATCGCCCCGAGTGCCATTAACGCCGACGACGACGAAGCGCTGGTCAATTACATCCTGCGCTACATCAACACGCACTATAACTACAACCTGCTGAACGATGCGCAGCTGCACGCGGATTTGCTGACGCATATTAAAACCATGATCACCCGCGTGCGCTACCAAATCATGATCCCCAACCCGCTGCTGGAAAACATCAAGCAACACTATCCGATGGCGTGGGACATGACGCTGGCGGCGGTCTCTGGCTGGGGGAAATACACCCCCTATATCATCAGCGAAAACGAAATTGGTTTTCTGGTGCTGCATATCGGCGTCGGGCTGGAGCGCCATTACAACGTGGGCTATCAGCGTCAGCCGCGCGTGCTTTTGGTGTGTGATGCCGGTAACGCGATGGCGCGGATGATCGAGGCGGTGCTGCAACGCAAATATCCGCAGATAGACGTCACGCGTACCGTGACGCTGCGCGAATACGAACTGGCGGAAAGCATCAGCGAAGATTTTGTTATCTCGACCGCACGGATCAGCGAAAAGGCTAAACCGGTGGTACAAATCGCACCGTTCCCGACCGATTATCAGCTGGAGCAGATCGGCAAACTGGTGCTGGTTGACCGCACGCGCCCGTGGATGCTGGAAAAATATTTCGATGCGGAGCATTTCCGCGTGATTAATACACCCATCGATCAGCAAACGCTGTTCCAGGAACTCTGTTCGCAGCTGGAAGCGGAAGGATTCGTTGGAGCAGAATTTCTCGACTCGGTGGTGGAGCGTGAAGCTATTGTCAGCACGATGCTAGGCGACGGTATCGCGCTGCCACACTCCCTGGGCCTGCTGGCGCAAAAAACGGTGGTCTACACCGTCCTGGCCCCGCAGGGCCTCAAATGGGGCGATGAAACGGCGCACGTGATTTTCCTGCTGGCGATCAGTAAAAGCGAGTATGAAGAAGCGATGGCGATCTACGATATTTTTGTCACTTTCCTGCGGGAACGGGCAATGACGCGCCTGTGCGCCTGTCACGATTTTGATGAATTTAAAGCGGTAGCGATGGAGAGTTTGAGTCGTTTTTGAGAGGCATTATCCAGAATTCGATGTAATTCAAATGTAATGCTAAACTGCATTACACTTACGACTTTTCTGGAGGCATAATGGCAACGCTGAACGTCCGTCTGGACGATAAACTTAAAAATGAGGCTTACGCGGTGCTGGAAAAACTTAACCTTACCCCGACAGAAGCGGTGCGCCTGCTATTCCAGTATGTGGCAGAAACCGGTCGCATGCCGGTGAAGACGGTCACGATTAGCGATAGCGAAGAGGCTCTGATTCAGACCGTCCGCGAGCGGCTAAACAGCCCCCAAAACGGTATCAAGGTTAGTTTGGATGACTTATGAACTCGCGTTCGATCCGCGTGCGCTTAAAGAGTGGTACAAGCTGGGCGATACGGTAAGAGCTCAGTTTAAGAAGAAACTTGCACGAGTGCTGGTGGAACCTCGGATCGAATCTGCCCGTTTAACTGATTTGCCTGACTGCTACAAAATCAAGCTAAGAGCATCTGGCTATCGGCTGGTTTACCAGGTGCGTGATGACGTGGTGATGGTCTTCGTCATAGCGGTAGGTAAACGCGAGAAATTAGTCGTTTATCAAGACGCCAATAAACGACTGTAGTTTAACGCAAATGATGCACCACCTGGTTGCTGCTGCCGCGCCAGATCAGCGCCGGATCTTTTAAGTCTTGCACAAATTTGCCGTCGACCAGCACGTTGATCAGATCAACCACTTCCTTCTGCGCATCATTCAGCTCATCCAGTTTGTAACCGGTCCATACCCAAATATCTTTACCTGCACACTCTGCGCGAATACGTTTTACCAGGGCGAGAATGTCCGGCACGTTCTGCGGATGCAGCGGGTCACCGCCCGAAAGGGTAATCCCCTGGCGCTTTATCCGCGTGTCGTTGAGGTCGTCAATGATGCTATCCGCCATCTCGTCGGTAAACGGCTGGCCGGAGTTCAGCCGCCAGGTGCTTTTGTTATAGCAGCCCGGGCATTCGTGAACGCACCCTGAAACAAACAAGGTGCAGCGCGTGCCGGGGCCGTTGACGATGTCGACGGGATAGTAGTTGTGATATCGCATAGCGGTGTCCAGAAAGAATACGCTGTCTGATGCCCTCACCCCGGCCCTCTCCCACAGGGAGAGGGGGGGAAAAGAGAGTTGCTCCCCCTTGAGGGATAGGGTAAGCATGTCGCTCGATCGGTTTCCTCTCCCTTGAGGGAGAGGGTTAGGGTGAGGGGGAAGCATCGCGCTATAAAGTTAACCGATCTGCCCATTCCCCAAATGCTTCACGCGGCGTTTCACTTCTTCCTGCTTACCGGCGTTGAACGGACGCGCATCCGGGCTGCCAAGATAGCCGCACACACGGCGAGTCACCGAGACGCGCGCGGCGTCGTGGTTGCCACACTTCGGACAGGTAAAGCCCTTGCTGGTGCATTCAAACTCACCGGTAAAGCCGCACTCGTAACATTCATCAATCGGCGTATTCGTCCCGTAATACGGCACGTGCTGATAGCTGTAATCCCACACGTCTTCCAGCGCTTTCAGGTTGTGCTGAATGTTCGGGTACTCGCCATAACAGATGAAACCGCCGTTCGCCACCGGCGGATAGGCCGCTTCAAAATCGATCTTGTCGTATGGATTGACCTTTTTCTCGACGTCGAGGTGGAAGCTGTTGGTGTAGTAACCCTTGTCGGTCACGCCATCCACCACGCCAAACTCGGCGGTGTCCAGACGGCAGAAGCGGTCGCACAGGTTTTCACTCGGCGTGCTGTACAGGCTAAAGCCGTAGCCGGTTTCGTCTTTCCACAGATCGACGGCGTCACGCAGACGCTGAACGATCGCCACGCCTTTAGCACGCAGCGCTTCGCTGTCGTAGACGTGTTGATCGCCAAACAGCGCGTTGATGGTTTCGTGAATACCGATATAGCCCAGAGAAATCGACGCGCGGCCGTTCTTAAAGATTTCAGAAACATCGTCGTCCGCTTTCAGACGCACGCCGCAGGCGCCTTCCATATACAGAATCGGTGCCACGCGGGCTTTCACGCCTTCGAGGCGCGCGATGCGGGTCATCAGTGCTTTACGCGCCAACACCAGTCGCTCGTCCAGCAAGTTCCAGAACGCCTCTTCATTGCCTTTGGCTTCCAGCGCGATACGCGGCAGGTTCAGGCTGATCACGCCCAGGTTGTTGCGCCCGTCATGCACCTGCTCACCGTTTTCATCTTCGTACACGCCAAGGAAGCTGCGACAGCCCATCGGCGTTTTGAACGAACCGGTGACTTTCACCACCTGGTCGTAGTTCAGAATGTCCGGATACATGCGCTTGCTCGCGCATTCGAGCGCCAGCTGTTTGATGTCGTAGTTCGCATCGCCAAATTTGTGGTTCAGACCGTCACGGATCGCAAACACCAGTTTTGGGAACACCGCCGTTTTGCGGTTTTTGCCGAGGCCCGAAATGCGGTTGCGCAGAATCGACTGCTGAATCAAACGTGATTCCCAGCTAGTACCTAAACCAAAGCCAAAGGTAACGAACGGCGTCTGGCCGTTGGCGGTGTGCAGCGTGTTCACTTCATATTCCAGCGACTGGAACGCGTCGTAGCACTCTTTTTCGGTGCGGGAATGGGCGTAACCGTCCGCGTCCGGGATCTGCCACTCTTCGGCCACTTTACGGTGTTTTTTGAAACTTTCAGCCACGAACGGCGCGAGCACTTCATCGATGCGGTTGATGGTGGTCCCGCCGTAAATATGGCTGGCGACCTGAGCAATAATTTGCGCCGTCACTGCTGTGGCCGTGGAGATCGATTTTGGCGGCTCGATCTCGGCGTTACCCATTTTAAAGCCGTGGGTCAGCATGCCTTTGAGATCGATTAGCATGCAGTTGAACATCGGGAAGAACGGGGAGTAATCGAGATCGTGATAGTGGATCTCACCGCGTTCGTGCGCCTGCACCACGTCGCGCGGCAGCAGGTGCTGACGGGCATAGTGTTTGGCGACAATTCCGGCCAGCAGATCGCGCTGCGTCGGGATCACTTTGCTGTCTTTATTGGCGTTCTCGTTGAGCAGCGCGGAGTTGGTCTGCTCGACCAGACCGCGAATTTCCTGGTTCAGACGGCCACGCTTTTCGCGCTGAATATCACGATCGTGGCGGTACTCAATGTAGGCGCGCGCCAGCTGTTTATGTGGGCCAGACATCAGCTGGTTTTCGACCGCCGTCTGGATCTCATTGATATCCACCTGGCTGCGTTCATTCATCTGTTGGCTGACGATTTCTGCGACGGTGGCGCAGTAATCTGCGTCATCGACTCCCGCTGCTTTAGCTGCACGCAAAATGGCTTCTTTGATGCGCTCTGACTTAAACGGCACTTTACAGCCATCTCGTTTCATCACATGCGGTGTCATGATCACTCCATTAAAAACAGGTTATCCACAGAGGTGGGGAAGTATTCATTGAGCACATTTATAGATGCCCCAGTCACTTCCCTCGTTTTCGACCCGTGTTATCCACAATTCCGGCCGACGTCGGCGCCGTTGTAGTGTTGGAATAGTAGACGATAAATACAAGATGTTGGGTCGGTATGCATTTTAAGTTCTATATGTAGTGATTTGCATCAAAGATGTTTGCGATTTTTTTGATTCAGAACAAAGTAAACGGACGAGAGTACAAACGGCGGGCACTACAGGCTTTGTAAATTCAGGTGGGGAAATTCTGATTAATTATTCAACTAAAACATGCTTGTAACGCCGGGCAACATGATGGTTGCCCGGCATTTATCGTCAGTCTTGCAGCCACCAGATGGCTTCGAAGGGGCGCAGAGTCATGGCTATCGGCTGGCTGGACACTTCTGCATAGTTGCTGAGTACCACGCGCCAGTCGCCCTCGTGCGCATCCGGATGCCACTGCTGGCACTCACCGCTCAGGTTGGCGGCCACAATCAGCGTCTGGCCTTGCCACTGACGGCGATAGCACCACAGCGCCGAGTGCTCAGGCAGGAGATCCTGATAACCGCCCCATGTCAGCACTGGCAGTGTTTTGCGCAGCTGAATCAACGACTGATAAGCATAGAAAACGGAGTCCGGATCGTGAAGCGCTGCGGCAACGTTAATCTCGTCGACGTTATCGCAGAGATCGATCCACGGCTCACCCTGCGTAAATCCGCCGTGTTGGCTGGCGTCCCACTGCATGGGTGTCCGGCCATTGTCGCGGGATTTACTCGCCAGAATCGCCAGAAGTTCGTCCGCTTCGCGGCCTTTTTCCCGATTTTCAGCGAACATATTGTGGCTTTCGACATCACGATAATCGGTGATACGGGTGAAGTGCGGATTGGTCATGCCGATCTCTTCGCCCTGATAAATGTACGGCGTGCCCTGCATCCCGTGCAGAACCATGCCGAGCATTTTGGCGGCTGGCACACGGTATTCGCCCTCATCGCCAAAGCGCGACACAATGCGCGGCTGATCGTGATTACACCAGAACAGCGCATTCCACGCCTTGTTGTGCATGCCTTGCTGCCAGTGGCTGAACAGGGTTTTTAGCGCCACAAAATCGGGCAACGCCTGCGTCCATTTTTCACCGTTCGGGTAATCGACTTTTAAATGGTGGAAGTTGAACGTCATCGACAGTTCGCGCCCATCCAGCGCCGCGTACTGCTGACAATTTTCCAGCGAGGTGGATGACATCTCCCCCACGGTCATCAGTGAGCGCGGGGTAAATACGTCGCGGCTCATCTCCTGCAAAAATTCGTGTACGCGTGGCCCGTCGGTGTAGAAGCGACGCCCGTCCCCGAGGTTATCGTCGGGGAAATCCTGCTGTTTGGAGATCAGATTAATCACGTCGAGACGCAAACCGTCCACACCGCGATCGGCCCAAAACGCGCAGACTTTTTTCAGCTCTGAGCGTACCTCGGGGTTTTCCCAGTTGAGATCCGCCTGCTCGGGCGCAAATAAGTGCAAGTAATACTGCTCGCTCTCGGGGTGCCAGCGCCAGGCGTTGCCGCCAAACTTGGAGCGCCAGTTGTTCGGCAGGGCATCCGGCGTGCCGTCGCGCCAGATATAGAACTGGCGATACGGACTCGCTTTATTGAGCGACTCCCGGAACCACGCGTGCTGCGTAGAGGTGTGGTTGAGCACCATGTCGAGCACGATGCGAATCCCACGCGTGTGCGCCTGCGCCACCAGTTCGTCAAAATCATCCAGCGTGCCGTAGGCCGGGTCGATGGCGGTGTAATTCGCCACGTCGTAGCCGTTATCCACCTGCGGGGAGATATAGAACGGGGTCAGCCAAATCGCATCGATGCCAAGGGTCTTGAGGTAGTCCAGACGCTGCGTGACGCCGCGCAAATCGCCGGTGCCGCTTCCGGTGGTGTCCTGAAAACTCTTTGGGTAAATCTGATAGATGACGCCGTTTTGCCACCAGTGAGGAAGGGTATTCATAGTTCGTTCCTGCAAATGCGAAGGGGCGCAAGTGCGCCCCGAAAGAAGAGGTTAAACAATCTGCAGCGTGCCCTGACGGAACTTACGCTGATAAACCACGGTGGTCAGCGCCATCGGCACGATAACCGCAATTGCCGTTGCCAGCGCAAACACCTGCCAGTAAGCCGGCTGGATGGAGAGAATGCCCGGCAGGCCGCCGACACCAATCCCGTTCGCCATCACCCCGTTCAGACCGCACAGCAGCGCGGCCAGGCCGGAGCCAATCATCGCGCACAGCATCGGGAAGCGGTATTTCAGGTTGATGCCGTACATCGCCGGTTCGGTCACGCCGAGATAGGCGGAGATCGCAGCCGGAACCGAAATTTCGCGTTCGTTGTGTTTGCGACTGACGTTAATAATCCCCGTTACCGCAGACGCCTGAGCGATGTTCGACAGGGCGATTAGCGGCCAGACCGGCGTGCCACCGAGGCTCTGGATCATCTGCATATCAATCGCCAGCGTGGTCTGATGCACGCCGGTGATTACCAGCGGGGCATACAGGAAGCCAAACAGCGCCGCACCAACTGGCGCAAAGCTGCCGGTCATCAGGTGACGCACCGCGAAGGCCACGCCGTCGCCAATCATGCGGCCAAAGGGACCGATAAACGCGTGGGCGAGGAATACCGCCAGAATCAGTGAACAGACCGGAACGACGACCAGGTAGAGATAATCTGGCACGATGCGTTTCAGGCGCGTCTCAATAAAGCCCAGCGCCAGGCCCGCCAGCAGGGCCGGAATCACCTGCGCCTGGTAGCCCACTTTGGCGATGGTAAACATCCCGAAGTTCCAGACGTCCGGCACCTGCTGCCCCAATAAGTAAGCGTTCATTAACTGCGGAGAGACCAGCGTAATGCCCAGCACGATACCCAGAATCGGCGTTCCGCCGATTTTGCGCACTGCCGACCAACAAATCCCGACCGGCAGATAGAAGAAGATAGCCTCGCCAATCAGCCACAGGAAATCGTAAATGCTTTGCAGCGCGGGATACATCTGCGCCAGCGTTTTGCCGTCGCTCATCGGCACGTCGCCGATCACGTTGCGGAAACCCAAAATCAAGCCTCCGCTGATCAGCGCAGGCAGCAGCGGGAAAAAGATTTCCGCGAAATGGGAAATCAACTGCTCGTGCCATTTCATGTTCTGGCGCGCCGCTTTTTTGGCTTGCTCTTTATCCGCCGAAGAGTGGCCTGTTGTCGCCAGTAGCGCCTGGTAGTAATCGCCCACTTCGGTGCCAATCACCACCTGGAACTGCCCGGCATTGGTGAAGCAACCTTTGACCATCGACAGATTTTCGATGGCTTTCGGGTCGGCTTTGGCCGGGTCGTTCAACACAAAGCGCAGGCGGGTGATGCAGTGGCTGACGGTGGCGATATTCTCGCGTCCCCCAACCAGCACAATCAGCTGGTCGATATCGGTTTGTTTTACTTTGCTCATCATGAAGCCTCATGACAGATGTGGAGGGTAATGACCTGGACGCAAGCCTACTCTTTATGCGAAATAGCGAAAATGGGAACGTTCCCTAAATCGGGTGAAGATCACAATAATTCCGTTGATCCACAATCCTTCAGGCAGCAGGAAGGCGGTAAGTGAATGAATCCCAGCAGCATAGATAACGCTGTAACTGGGGTGAACGAACGCAGCCAACGCCCAGGCTGCTTTGAGGATGAAGTGTTTTTAAGAAAGGTGGGCGGGAATAACGATCTGCCGCGGTTCGCTGCGGCCGTTAATCTGCTCGATAAGATGTGCTGCCGCCTGGCGACCGGCTTCTGCGTAGCCCGGATCGACGGTGATAATTTCCGGATGCAGGAACTTCATCAGCGGCGTGCTGCCCACGCTCGCCAGCTGGAGTGTATCGATGCGCTGCTCCTGCAAATACTTGCTTGCTCCCAGCGCGAGGGTATCCGTCGCGCAGATAAGCGCAGTGGTGTGCGGCGTTAACACGCTCGCCACCTGATCGTAACCCTGTTTCATCGCCAGGCCAGGCAGAGAGGCCACGGCAGGTAGAGTGTGTTTTTTGCAAAACGCCAGATAGGCTTCGTGACGGCGCTTGCCGGTGGTGACGTCGCTGTGCGGCACGCCGAGATAGCTAATATGGCGATGCCCCTGATCGAACAGTTTTTGCATCAGGGTGCGGATCGCCCCTTCATCGTCGTAACAGACGGAAGCAAATCCGCTGGCATCGCGCGCCAGCAGCACCAGCGATGCTTGCCACGGTTTCAGCATGTCGTCTTTAATGCCGGAAAAACCAAACAGCACTACGCCGTCGATATTGCGGCGCTTCAGCATACCGAGATGTTCTTCCACCATCTGCGTCGAAAACTGGCTTTCCATCATGATCGGGTCGTAACCCTGCTCGTAAAACGCCGGGAGCATGGTTTGTACCGCCAGGTTTTCCGACAGGGAATCCAGACGAGAAACAATAATCGCGACCACTTTGTCGCTCTGCCCGCGCATGGCGCGCGCGGACCGGGAAGGGGAAAAACCGTGCTGATTCATGACCGCCTCGACGCGCTCGCGCGTGCGCTCGCTGACCCCACTTTCGTTGTTCAGCACGCGCGACACGGTGGATTTGCCCACGCCGCTTAAGCGCGCAATGTCTTTGATGGTCAGGCGGTTCTGCATCCTTTATTCCCTGTAACAGCGATAAATCGTCATTTGAGCCTACTGCGACACCACGATTTCGCAATGGGCAAAATCTGGTTTCGACGGTTCATCTATCCAGGGCCCACGCTTAATGCCGCGTGAATAGTGCCGTGTATACGTTCGGTTTAGTTACGCAGGCTTATCATACCGCTCGAATCGTCACAAACGGTATGGATAAAACACGATACTGCGCGTCGACTTACTCTTTTTACTTACCGGAGGCTGTATGGACCCTGATCCCACCCCTCTCCCGCGATGGAGAAACTCTTTCCGGTAAGCCAGCCCTCGCTGTCTCACCGGTGATGTGAGGCAGCAACGTCATATACGTTCCTGCTGTAAAAATGTAAATGCCCTTCAGGTACGGCACTGCCACGCCTGAGGGAAAAACTGCGTCCGCCTTTGCGGATGCGGGGGAATTGTTATGCTGAAAAATATCACCCGGCAGCTACACGCACTGTTTGGCCGCCACCTGCCGCGCCGTCTCATTCAGCGCGATCTACTGCCTGATGCCAAAAACGTGGCCGGAACTGTTATTCCACCGACGCTGACGGAACACTGCCTGAAAGCCGCCGCGATGGATGAGAATGAAGTCTGGCGAGCGTTTGGCGGTCACCCGGAAGGGCTGAACGCTGCGGAAGTCGAAAAAACCCGCGCCGAACATGGCGACAACCAGATCCCGGCGCAGAAGCCGTCACCGTGGTTCGTCCACCTGTGGCTGTGCTACCGCAACCCGTTCAACCTGCTGTTGACCGCGCTGGGTATCGTTTCGTATGCCACGGAAGATCTGTTCGCCGCTGGCGTGATTGCGCTGATGGTCGCCATCTCTACGCTGCTGAATTTTATTCAGGAAGCGCGGTCGACCCGTGCGGCTGACGCCCTGAAAGCGATGGTCAGCAACACCGCCACCGTGCAGCGTGTTATCAACGAGAAAGGCGAAAACGCCTGGCTTGAGTTGTCTATCGATCAGCTGGTGGTAGGCGACGTCATTAAACTCGCCGCGGGCGACATGATCCCGGCCGATCTGCGCATCATCAAGGCGCGCGATCTGTTTGTCGCGCAGGCTTCGCTAACCGGTGAATCGCTGCCGGTCGAGAAAGCGGCGCGCAGCCGTGATCCGCAGCAAACCAATCCGCTCGAAAGCGATACCCTGTGCTTTATGGGGACCACCGTGGTGAGCGGCACGGCGCAGGCCATTGTGATCGCCACCGGCGGCAACACCTGGTTTGGTCAACTGGCGGGGCGCGTCAGCCAGCAGGAGAGCGAGCCAAACGCGTTCCAGAAAGGCATTGGTCGCGTCAGCATGTTGCTGATCCGCTTTATGATGGTGATGACGCCGATTGTGCTGCTGATCAACGGCTACACCAAAGGCGACTGGTGGGAAGCCGCGCTGTTTGCGCTCTCTGTCGCGGTTGGCTTAACGCCGGAAATGCTGCCGATGATCGTTACCTCCACGCTGGCGCGCGGGGCGGTCAAACTGTCGAAGCAAAAAGTCATCGTGAAACATCTCGACGCCATCCAGAACTTTGGCGCGATGGACATCCTGTGTACCGATAAAACCGGGACGCTGACGCAGGATAAAATCGTGCTCGAAAACCACACGGATATCGCCGGGAAGGTGAGTGAACGTGTGCTGCACACGGCCTGGCTGAACAGCCATTATCAAACCGGCCTCAAAAATCTGCTGGATGTCGCGGTGCTGGAAGGGGTTGACGAAGATTCGGCTCGCACGCTGTCGACGCGCTGGCAAAAAGTGGATGAGATCCCGTTCGATTTTGAGCGCCGCCGCATGTCGGTGGTGGTGAGCGAACAGCCGGATGTGCATCAGCTAATTTGCAAAGGAGCGCTGCAGGAGATCCTGAACGTGTCGGCTCAGGTGCGACACAACGGCGAAATCGTGCCGCTGGACGACACCATGCTGCGCCGCATCAAACGCGTGACGGACAATCTCAATCGTCAGGGACTGCGCGTGGTGGCGGTGGCCAGTAAAATCCTGCCTGCACGCGTGGGTGACTATCAGCGTATCGACGAATCCGATTTGATCCTCGAAGGTTACATCGCCTTCCTCGATCCGCCGAAAGAGACCACCGCACCGGCGCTGAAAGCGCTGAAAGCCTCCGGCATTACCGTCAAAATCCTGACCGGTGACAGCGAACTGGTGGCGGCAAAAGTGTGCCGTGAAGTCGGGCTGGATGCCGGCGATGTGGTGACGGGCAGCGATATCGAAACGCTTTCCGATGACGAGCTGGCGGCACTGGCAAAACACACCACGCTGTTCGCGCGCCTGACGCCGATGCACAAAGAGCGCATCGTCACGCTGCTGCGTCGCGAAGGGCATGTGGTGGGCTTTATGGGCGATGGCATCAACGATGCGCCTGCGCTGCGGGCGGCTGATATCGGGATTTCCGTGGATGGCGCGGTGGATATCGCGCGGGAAGCGGCCGATATCATCCTGCTGGAAAAAAGCCTGATGGTGCTGGAGCAGGGCGTGATTGAAGGGCGTCGCACCTTCGCCAATATGCTGAAATACATCAAAATGACCGCCAGCTCTAACTTCGGTAACGTCTTCAGCGTACTGGTGGCGAGCGCGTTCCTGCCGTTCCTGCCGATGCTCCCGCTGCATCTGCTGATCCAGAATCTGATGTATGACGTCTCCCAGGTGGCGATCCCGTTTGATAACGTGGATGAAGAGCAGATCCAAAAGCCGCAGCGCTGGAATCCGTCGGATCTGGGCCGCTTCATGCTGTTCTTTGGCCCGATCAGCTCGATCTTTGATATTTTGACCTTCTGCCTGATGTGGTTTGTGTTCCACGCCAACACGCCGGAACACCAGACGCTGTTCCAGTCCGGCTGGTTTGTGGTCGGGTTGCTGTCGCAAACGCTGATTGTGCATATGATCCGCACGCGCCGTATTCCGTTCATCCAGAGCCGCGCCGCATGGCCGCTGATCATCATGACCCTGCTGGTGATGGCGATGGGCATCGCGCTGCCGTTCTCACCGCTGGCGAGTTACCTGAGCCTGCAAGCGCTGCCGCTGAGCTACTTCCCATGGCTGGTGGCGATTCTGGCGGGGTATATGGTGTTGACGCAGATGGTGAAAGGGTTCTATGCCCGCCGCTACGGTTGGCAGTGATTTCGCCTCCTCTCGCATTATAAAAAGACTGGGTGAGCGATCAGGTATCTCGGTTTTCTCCCTCTCCCTTTGGGAGAGGGTAGGGGTGAGGGAAACAGGCAGCTTACTTTCCCCCTCTCCCATTATGAGAGGACTGGGGTGAGGGGATCCGGTTTCTCCCAAATTCAACAACCTGTGATCCTCGTCGCCCTGTCTCCTTGACGACAATTTACCCACATGTTAACAAAATGTTTTGCTCTTATTTGGCCCGTCAAATTTGATAAGGAACATTATGTTACGTTACAGCCTCCTGACCGCCGGGCTTTTGCTCGGCTCTTCTGCACTTGCGGCGCCAGCGAGCGATTTGCCCCTCATGCCGTGGCCTGCCAGCGTTGAGCGCCCAACGACGCAAGGCGCGCTGGTTCTGAACGATAAACTGTCTGTCAGCGTGAGCGGCGACGATCTCGGTGATGCCGTGGATCGTTTACGCCAGCGCATCGCGCTGCAAACCGGCTGGACGCTTCAGCCGCAGGCCGTGAATCCGGATAAACCTACCATTCGCATCGCTATCGCCAAAAAAGTTAACCCGCAACCCCTGCCCGACAGCGATGAACGTTACACGCTCACCGTCGACGCCAACGGCGTCAATATCGCCGCCAACACCCGATTTGGTGCGCTGCGGGCGATGGAAACGCTGCTCCAGCTCATTCAAAACGGCGCGGAAAACACCTCGCTGCCGTGGGTGAAAATTGAAGATGCCCCGCGCTTCCCATGGCGCGGCCTGCTATTGGACTCTGCGCGCCATTTCATCCCGCTTAACGATATCAAACGGCAAATCGACGGCATGGCGGCTGCCAAACTGAACGTGCTGCACTGGCATTTAACCGACGATCAGGGCTGGCGATTTGCCTCAAAACGCTATCCAAAATTGACGCAACTGGCGAGCGATGGACTGTTTTACACCCCTGAGCAGATGCGTGAGATTGTGCGTTACGCCACCGCGCGCGGCGTGCGCGTGGTGCCGGAAATCGACATGCCGGGCCACGCGTCGGCGATTGCCGTGGCCTATCCGGAACTCATGAGCGCGCCAGGTCCGTATGAGATGGAGCGCCACTGGGGCGTGTTGAAACCGGTTCTCGATCCGACAAAAGAGGCGACGTATACCTTTGCTGAGGCGATGGTGAGCGAACTGGCGGCGATCTTCCCGGATCCGTATCTACACATCGGCGGCGATGAAGTTGACGACACGCAGTGGAAAGAAAACAAAGCCATTCAGCAATTTATGCGCGACAACAAACTTGCTGACAGCCACGCTTTGCAGGCGTATTTCAACCGCAAGCTGGAAACGATCCTTGAAAAACATCACCGCCAGATGGTCGGCTGGGATGAGATCTACCATCCGGATCTGCCAAAAAGCATTCTGATTCAGTCCTGGCAGGGGCAGGACGCGCTCGGCGAAGTGGCGAAGCAGGGCTACAAAGGCATTCTCTCCACCGGTTTTTATCTCGATCAGCCGCAAAGCACGGCCTATCACTATCGCAATGAAATCGTGCCACAAGGCTTAAACGGCGTGGATATTATCGCCGATAACGACAGCGCACAAAGCTGGACGTTTACCATGCCACGCCTGAAAGGCAAGCCGGTTGAAGGCAGCTTTACGCTGGTGAAAGCGGTTTCTGGCTGGCGCGGATTTATTGATTTCAACGGCAAATCCCGGCGTGCGGTGAATAATATTGAGTGGCGTGATGACAATCAGGTGACGTTCACCGTTGATACCTGGATGGGCGAAACGCGCCCGGTGGTGAACGTCGCGAACGATAAGCTGACGGGCTATTTCCTGGTGGGTAACGCGCGCTATCCGATTTCCGGCGCGCGTCTGGATGACGTACCAAAAGGCACGCAACCGGTGGTGCCAGATGACGATCAGCAGGCGAATTTGATGGGCGGCGAAGCGGCACTGTGGGCGGAAAACGTGGTCGCGCCGGTGCTGGATATCAAGCTGTGGCCGCGCGCGTTTGCGGTGGCGGAGCGTCTGTGGTCCGCGCAGGACGTGAAGGATGTCGACAACATGTACACCCGTTTGCAGGCGATGGACACCTGGACGACGGTATCGGTCGGCCTTCAGCAGCACAGCCAGCAGCAGGCGTATTTCATACGTCTGGCGAATACGACCGAGACGCTGCCGTTGCAGATTCTCGCGCAGGCGCTGGAGCCGGCACAGTATTACACCCGTCAGCATCTCAAATTTCAGGCCGGAAATTATCATCAGTTTGAGCCGCTGAACCGCTACGCCGATGCGCTGAGCGCGGAGAGCAACACCGTGCGCCAGATGAACAAGTGGGCTGAGCGCCTGGTCAGCGATGCGGAAGACACCGAAAGCGCCGAGGCGCTGCGCCACGTGTTTACCCGCTGGCAAAGCAATACCAGCGATGCGCTGGCGCTAAGCGAAAATAACTATCAGCTCAAAGCCATCAGGCCCGTTATTCAGGAGGTGGATAAGCTGGCGTCGATTGGCCTGCGGTTGACCGACCTGGTAGCGCGACAGGGCACGCTGGATGATAAGGAGATCGCTTCTATTCAGAAGGAGCTGGATAAGGCCGCGGAGATTCAGGATGAAGTGGTGATTGCGGCGGTGTATCCGGTTGAAACGTTGTTGAGGGCGACGCGGAATCAGTAGGGATTTCGGCTTGATGGAAATCTGTTAATTATTACAGGGTGTTCCGTTCACCTGATGTTCAGCAGAATATAATGGCTTCATAGCTGTGAACGTGACAAGGGGGCTGCGCGGCCCCCTTGTCGATCCCCGCGCCCCGCCAGGAAATCGGTGCTGCGCACTGCGCTCACCTCTCGGTCAGTTGCCCGCGGTCGGCTCGACTCGACGTCCTTGTCTTGTTTCGCCTCTGGCCGCCATCCCTAGCGTCCAGCCCTTGTCATCCGACCTCCGGTTCGCCGATTTCAGCGGGGACCCAACATCGGTGCCCTATTTAGGCGGAGGAGATGAAAGTAAACTGAATTTTTCTGTTGTGTCGTCAGAAATTTTGCTGATTAACTAACATTAAACTTCTGCTCCACTTTGTGTCAGATGCTGAACTAATGACATAATGTTTTGTTAATCGATGAGGGCTCTCAACTTGTATCTATGTTGATAGAAAAATCTTAGTCGATTGTATTCTGAGATAAAAAATGAGATTAAAGTTGCGCCTTACGAAGCGATTTATTCAGATGCTTACGAAGCAATTACAGATGGGAGATAACATTGAATAACGGAATGCTGCGTAGATATACAAGTATCCCTTCTTTACTATGCATGTTGACGAAGAAACAACTTACATTACTTGATCCGGCAACTTGGGATGATAAGAATGATTCATATTATTTAAGCTTATATACAAAAAAGAAAAATCTAAAGAGAACTTTAGCTTTATGTTTATCAGAAAAAAATGAAACCTATCATCATTGGCGCGTTTTCACACATATGGATAATGGTGTCTGCATTGTTTTTGATAGAGAAAAGTTGGAGCGTCATCTTGACAAAATAAAAGACATTATGCACGGAAAAGTGGAATATATGCAACTATCAAAAATGAGGGAAGGTAATATTAATTTAGATGACATGCCATTTTTTAAAAGATATGCATTTGCTGATGAATCTGAATATCGAATTATACATCCTTCGACGAAAGATGTAGGTTTTAAAAATATTAAAATTCCTTTTACTGTCATCAGGAAAATATCTATCAACCCATGGGCACCTGATGCCTTTTTTGAAGTCATTAAAGAAACCATTAGAAACATTGACGGTTGTGAAGGTATTCGAATTGGGAAGTCTTCATTAATTAATAATAAAGAGTGGCGTAACATTGGTGATAATATTATTTAAAAAACTATAATGTTGTTTTTCTTGATTAATAGGATATTGTAAAAATGAGGTTCGCTTCACAGTTTATAAATGTTTTTTGATTTCAATACCCTACTCAAAATTATAATCCCCGGCCCTTAAGCCGGGAATCATTTCGCCATTACCGATCACAGAGTCCTGCGGTTCGTCGGGATATTTCCAGTGTCATTCAGCGCGTCAGGAAACATTTTCAGCCATTCCTGCACGCGTTGTTTATTGATATTCACCACACTCATGCCTTCGAGGCAGCCCCACAGCTCGCGGGTGTTTTGCGGAGTAATGATGATGCAGTCAGGCATCACGCGGATTTTTACCGGCATACCGTCGAGAAAACCGGCTCTTGGCAGCCACTCACCGGAAAGCGGAATAAAGCGATTTCGGATTCTGGAATACAGCTCGCAGCAGGCGGCGCTGGAAACTGGTGTGTCGGCTCGGGCGTGTACCGCTGCCTCGACAGTGGCTTTGCCGTGAAGACGACGCGCATCTTTTTTGCGAGTCACCTCGGGAAAACGATCATTACCCTCCGATCTCTCAGGATCTGTTTGGGCAATAGTGGGATCTGGCATAAACTCGTTTGCAGCCATTTTCAACTCCGTTGTCAGTTGTTTGTGGTTAGCGGTGTAAGGGTGGTTGGACACCTTTGCATCGCGCTAATTAATACTCGCTTTTAAAACCTCTGAATTCCCGCTCTGAATAAACCTCTCGTCGCGTAAAACCAATAATACTCCTCTGGATAAAAAAACAGTGCTCACAAATCAGGGAAAATACGGGAAATGCGAGGGCGCTTCAGAGAAAAATGAATTGGAATGAAACGTTGCAAAATTGGTGGAATCTTATCCATTACGGAATCTTCGCACCGTACTGGATATTCATTTTTTGTGCGGTATGCGAAGGAATTTGAAAATGTGTAACTAACTGCTCATTTCTTAGAAGTAAGGAAGGTTTACACTTTAAAATGACTTAACACAAACTTTCAAGAGTGGGCAATGTACGGAAACAATGAAGTCATTAGTTATTTACAGGCAAATAACATTCTTGCATTAAAGCTAGATCATGCCGTTTCTGCTGTCGGGCATCAGGTCGCAAATCAAGTTGAAACGATAGGATTAGGCGCAAAACGAGCAATATATTACACATCCTGCTTTACGGATGAGTATCAGGATATCTGTCAGAAAAATAAGATGGAGGATATCCGATTCAAAAATGGCGTGATTCATCTTATTCAGCATGGTGATGTTTTGTATGAAATGCTACATATCTATTTCGAAGAAATATTTAAATCCAAAACATCTGATCAAATAGAGCACATTAAGAAAATGTTAATGGCGGTTAATGTACATATTGCTGCAAGTTCACTCACAAGTGCCGGATTCGCGTTAGCGGTGACTTCTGCCATTGCTATTGGTATGAACTTAAGTCTTGAAATGAGTACCTTGATTGGAGGTCGCTTTGGAGGCGCTTTAGCAGGAGTTGGCGTGTACGGCGTTGTCCAGAAGGCAGCGGATAGCGCTCATCGTCTACAGTATATCTATCCTGTCTATTATTCTGCACTCTACGCTAAGGAGTTGGAAATGATGTATTTCCTGGTAGAACCCTTATTTGAGCGGGCAGGGGCATTTAAGCAATCTACATCAGATGAGATCATTGCAGACATCATAAAAAGGATGATTCGATAATCATGCCGAATATAATCAAAAGGGTGTTTAGGCGGATATTCAGAACATGGGTTTCGTATTACGGTCCTACAGCAATCACTATTCTGTTCGCACTGGCTCAGGGATTACTATTCCCTGATAGTCCAATCTGGCTTATACCCATATTCTTCGTGGCCGTATTAATTATTTTTGGTCGTTATGTGAAATGGTGACGTTAGAAATATCACCATCATCAATAATATCACTGATAAGGAAATTGTATGTCTACCCCAGCTTATTTATGGCTTGATGATGAAAACGGATCGCCTGTTGTTGGCAGTTGCGTAATGCCAACGCGATTAGGCTCCATCGAATTAAAATCTTTTTCCCATGGTGTAACCATTCCGGTAGATCCGAGTTGGGGCAAATTGACCGGCACTCGAGTACATTCCCCTATAACAATAATAAAGGAGTTCGATCAGACGACGCCTCTTCTGTATCGCGCAGTGTGCGAGGGACGAACGATGAAGAAAGCCACGATTAGGATGTATCGCATTCTGGATTCTGGAATTGAGTCCGAGTATTTCAATATCATTCTTGATAATGTCAAAATCGTCACAGTATCACCTTACCTCGCGCCAAACGGCTTGAGCAGTACGCATCTGGAGACGCTGGAACTACGCTATGAAGCGATCACCTGGAAGTATACGGAAGGGAATATTATTTATTGGGATTCCTGGAATGATCGTTGCTGCGCCTGACGTATTTATCGATGAGAAATGCGAGGGCGCTTCAGAGAAAAATAAAGCGGAATGAAACGTTACAACAAACTCTTCGTCATTTGCACAGGGCACCGGTGTTGAGTCCCCGCTGAAATCGGCGAACTTGAGACCAGATCGAAAAGGGGGCCGCGTAGCCCCCTTGTCACGTTCACAGGTTTTAAAAGCCATTATGTTCTGCTGAACATAAGGTGAACGGAATAACCTCTGATGCCTGACAAAAGAAATCGATCAGCGACGAACTGCAATCGCCTCAATCTCAATCTTCACATCTTTCGGCAGACGCGCCACTTCAACGCAAGAACGCGCCGGGAAGGTGGCATTGTGCTCAGTAAAGAACGCTTCGTAAGTGGCGTTAACGGTCGCGAAATCGTTCAGATCTTTCACAAACACCGTGGTTTTCACGATATCGCCCACTTTCAGGCCCGCGGATTCCACGATGGCTTTCACGTTTTCCAGCGACTGACGTGCCTGAGCGGAAACGTCATCCGGCACTTCGCCGGTTTTTGGGTTCACCGGGATCTGACCGGAAGTGATGATCATGCTGCCCAGATCAACGCCCTGAACGTATGGGCCGATAGCCGCAGGTGCATTTTCCGTCGCAAGTACTTTTGTCATGATTTCTCCAGGATAACAGCGTTAAAAAATTCCCCGCCATTATACACTTCATCCTTCACGCTGCCTCATCGTTGGCCGCGTCCTCCTACCCCGGTCACAGAGTTTTTTCTGCTCGCGGGGATATTCAGACTTGCCGCCTCAATGCAGCGCGAATGATTTCGTGTAACAGAACGCCTCAATTAGTTAGCCAGCACCACATAATGAGAAAACTCTTTTTCGCAGTATTTGCATTTGAGCGCGATGTCTTTCTCGCGCTTTTTGACTGCAAAGCTAGATGAAACCGGCTCAGCGTGGCTGATGCAGTTGCTGTTCGGGCAGACCAGAACGGCGTCGATACGTTCCGGTAAGTTCGGACGAGATTTCCCCACCACTTCGTAATCGTCGATGCGGTTAACGGTCGCATCCGGCGCATACAGGGACAGCTGGTTCACCTGTTCGTCGGTCAGGAACGTGTTCTCGATTTTGATCAAATCTTTGCGGCCCATTTCGCCGGATGGCAGGTTCAGACCGATAGTGATGCGCTGATCGGTTTCGGTCAGCTTGAACAGCGTCAGCAGCTTAAAGCCGATTTGCGCAGGGATATGGTCAATCACCGTGCCACGCTTGATGGCTTCTACCTGGAGTTTATTATCGTGTGTCATGTTCATGTCCCCTTACAGTGCTAATTCGCGATTCAAAACCAGTGCCAGCAGCGCCTGGCGAGCAAAAATGCCGTTGCCAGCCTGCTGGAAATACCAGGCGTGTGGCGTTTTGTCCACGTCGGTGGCGATCTCGTCGATGCGCGGCAGCGGATGCAGCACTTTCATGTTGGTACGTGCCCCTTCGAGGTCGCTGGCGCGCAGGACAAATTGCGCCTTCACATTGGCGTATTCGGACGGGTCCAGACGCTCTTTCTGCACACGTGTCATGTACAGAATGTCCACCTCGCCCATTACCTCTTCGATGCTCGCGTGCTGGCTCCAGGTTATGCCTTTTTCATCGAGCATATCGAGAATGTACTGCGGCATCGCCAGCGCGGCCGGGGCGATAAAGTAGAAGCGGTTGCCGTTAAATTTCGCCAGTGCCTGTGCCAGAGAGTGTACGGTGCGGCCATATTTGAGGTCGCCGACCATCGCGATATTCAGGTTTTCAAGCTGTCCCTGCGTTTCCTGAATGGTGAACAAATCCAGCAGAGTTTGCGTCGGATGCTGATTCGCGCCGTCACCCGCATTCAGAATCGGAATGCCGCCGGAAAACTCTGTCGCCAGACGCGCCGCGCCTTCCTGCGGGTGGCGCATCACAATCGCGTCCACGTAAGTGCTAATAACTGAAATGGTGTCCGCCAGCGTTTCGCCTTTTTTGCCCAGTGACGTGTTGCTGCTGTCAGAGAAGCCCACGACGCTGGCGCCCAGGCGGTGCATGGAGGTTTCAAACGACAGGCGGGTGCGCGTCGACGCTTCGAAGAAACAGCTGGCAATCACTTTATGCTTCAGCAGCTCGGGCTGTGGGTTGGCCTTCAGTTTTGCCGCGGTATCGAGAACCAGTTCCAGCTCTTCGCGGCTGAGGTCATTGATGGAAATGATGTGTTTTTGATAAAGCGGATTCATGTTTATCTCCTGACGCCGGGCAAAAAAAAGCCCCTCAAATGAGGGGCTCTGGGAATAGGGTGAGCAACGGGAAGAAAAACGGCAGGCCAGCGTCTGTTTTCAGACGCGGTAAGACATGATGTCGAACACGCTTGAGCATGGCTTCCTCCCGGCAAATTGTCGGCGATTATACTCAGCTCGATTTTCTGATCAAGCGATTAATGCACACTTTACTCATCGCAAACGGTTCTATCTGAATATTAATGCGTTCTGAGTAAATAATTAATTTGCTTGTGCACCAGCGGCGTGCGCTTCACCACGCGGGGCGCAACCCAGACAATACTGCTCCCGGCCACCACGCCTAAAATTTCCGGTAATTGATGATAATCCAGAATTCGCGCCACGGCGCGGCCATATCCCGCCACCGTGTGGATAAGGATAAACTCGCTATTGTGCTCCACGCTGACCACCATTTCAGAGATCGAACGCGCCGCATCGGGGGAAGGGCGCAGCTGCGGATTCATGGAATAAATCTTTTGGCCTTTCGCATTGCGAATTTTTATGACGCCAAGCAACTTCAGCAGTCGGGAAACGCTCGACTGGCTGATGCTGTCAAACCCGCGATCCTGCAAATCGCGGCGTATTTCTTCCTGGGAAAGGTAACTTTTTTCGCTGATCAGGTTCTGGCAAACCCTAAGCTGAAGCTGTTCTTTTGGGGAGTAATCTCCGTATTCCGTCATATCTAATCCCATTTGATGGCCAAAAATGTCCGGTGGCGCCGCACCGAACCGGGGTCCGGATAAGCACAGCGCCATCCGGCAAATTACAACAACGCACCCAGGCTTAACGCCGCCATGATCACGACCGTCAGAATGCCGAGCAGCGGCGCGACCCATTTCAGGTAGCGCACGTAAGGTACGCGAGCGATGGCAAGGCCACCCATCACGACGGCAGACGTCGGCGTGACCAGATTGACGATGCCGGATGCGGACTGGTACGCGGTCACGACCAGGTCGCGGTTGACGTTAGCGAAATCGGCGAGCGGCGCCATGATCGGCATCGTCAGAACGGCCAGGCCGGAGGAAGAAGGCACAAGAAACGACAGCACAACTTCCAGCCAGTACATCACGTTGATGAACGCTACCGATGACAATCCGCTAACCAGCCCTTCAGCGCTGTGCAAAATCGTGTGCGTAATCATGCCCTTATCCATGATGACTACGATACCGCGTGCGATGCCGATAATCAGCGCGACGCCCAGCAAATCCCGCGCCCCGTTGATAAATGTTGAGGTCAGCTCTTCCTCACTCATGCGGGCAATCAGGCCGACGATAATCGCGCTGGCGAGGAACACGGCGGAAATCTCCGCCATCCACCATCCCAGCACCGCCACGCCGTAAATCATCACCGCGAAGGCGAGGGCGAAAATCACCAGAATCACTTTGCGCACCGGGGTGAATTCCAGCGATTGCTCACCTTTGTTGCCCAGGAAATGGCTGCGGTTCTCTTCCAGTTTGTCGGCGACAATCGACAGGGACGGATCCTGGCGCACTCTACGAGCGTAGCGCATCACCCACGCCACGCAGATGAGCCAGCCGATCACCAGCAGCGCGACGCGCAACACGATCCCGTTGGTGAAAGGAATACCCGCCGCGTTGGCGGCGATCACCGTGGCGAAGGGGTTGATGGTTGAGCCGAGCGTGCCGATGCCTGCGCCGAGCAAAATGGTGGAGGCGGCGACAACCGGATCGAAACGGGCGGCCAGCATCACCGGGACTAACAACGTGTAGAACGGCAGCGACTCTTCGGCCATGCCGTAGATCGTGCCGCCTGCGGCAAACAGCGCCATCAGGATCGGAATCATCCACTCTTCGTGCCCGCGCAAACGCGTGGTAACGCGCTCGATCCCGGCGTCAATCGCTCCGGTTTTGGTGACGATCCCCAGGAATCCGCCGATGATCAGGATAAACAGCGCCACGTCGATTGCGCCCGCCTGGCCGCTGACCGGATCGTACAGCCCGGCGATCGGGGCCATCAGCACTGAAACGATCCCCTGTGGATGCGCTGCGACGTGCGCGTACGTTCCGGCAACCGGGACTTCTTTGCCGAGCGCGGCGTTCATTGCCATCTGGTACTGACCGGCCGGAATAACCCAGCTCAGCGCGGCCACCACGGCAATGAGGAAAAAGAGAATGGTGTAAGCGGAAGGAAATTTGAACTTGCCCATGATGTTCTCCTTACCCCGGCGCAACCCACTGGCCGCGCCGGGCGGTGATTAGTCGCCGAGTGTCGCCACCATGACCGCTTTAATGGTGTGCATGCGGTTTTCTGCTTCGTCAAAGACGATAGAGTTCGCGGATTCGAAGACCTCTTCCGTCACTTCCAGCCCTTTCAGCCCGTAGGCGATTTCGATTTCGCGACCCATTTTGGTATGTTCGTTATGGAATGCCGGCAGGCAGTGCATGAACTTCACGTTCGGGTTGCCGGTCGCTTTCATCACCTGCGCATTGATCTGATATGGCTTCATCAGGCTGACGCGCTCGGCCCAGGCCTCTTTCGGCTCGCCCATCGATACCCACACGTCGGTGTAGAGGAAATCTGCGCCGTGCACGCCTTCGTTGACGTCGTCGGTTAAGGTGATGCGCGCGCCGGTTTGTTTGGCGATCGCTCGGCACTGCTCAACCAGTCCGGCTTCCGGCCAGAACGATTTCGGTGCGACCAGGCGGATATCCATGCCCATTTTTGCCGCGCCCACCATCAGCGAGTTGCCCATGTTGTTGCGGGCGTCGCCGAGGTACGCAAAGCTCAGCTCCGGCAGCGTTTTGCCTGGCGCGTGCTCCAGCATGGTCATCAGATCCGCGAGGATTTGCGTCGGGTGGAACTCGTCGGTTAATCCGTTCCAGACCGGCACGCCCGCGAATTCACCCAGCTCTTCGACGATCTGCTGGCCATAGCCGCGATATTCGATCCCGTCGTACATCCGCCCCAGCACGCGGGCGGTGTCTTTCATCGACTCTTTATGCCCAATCTGCGAGCCCGTTGGGCCGAGATAGGTCACCTGTGCGCCCTGGTCGAATGCGCCGACTTCAAACGCACAGCGGGTGCGGGTGGAGGTTTTTTCGAAAATCAGCGCGATGTTTTTCCCGACGAGCGTTTGCTTTTCGCGGCCCGCTTTTTTGGCCGCTTTCAGTTCGATGGCGAGATCGATCAGGTACTGAATTTCTGCCGGGGTGTAGTCCAGCAGTTTGAGGAAATTACGGTTTTTCAGGTTAATGGTCATGGGTGGATCCTTTTTAAAAGTGTGCTGTCTGATGCCCTCACCCCAGCCCTCTCCCACAGGGAGAGGGAGAAAACATCGCCTCTCACTTGGGGTGAGAGGGAAAACGTCGTCTCTCACTTGGGGTGAGGGGGAAAACGTCCTCACCCTCTTGAGGAGAAAACCTACCTGTCACGCAGGATTGGGGTTTAATTCCCTCTCCCTTTGGGAGAGGGGGAGGGTGAGGGGAAAATGTGCCTCAGTGGCAAATCAACGTGCCTTTGTCTCCGGCCAGAATCGCCGCGCCGTCGCCCAGCGCGCCAATCCCGGCGATGCCTCTGCACGTCTCGACAAACTCAAGGCAGGCGGCGACTTTTGGCCCCATCGAACCGGCGTCGAAATGCATATTTCTGAGCACCTCCGGCGTCACCTGTGCCAGCGGACGCTGTGTCGGTTTGCCCCAGTCGAGATACACCGCATCGGCGTCCGTCAGGATCAGCAGCGCGTCGGCCTCAATCTGGCGAGCCAGCAGCGCGGCGGAGAGATCTTTGTCGATCACCGCCTCGATGCCGTGAAAGCCGTTGGCGTTTTCCACCACCGGTACGCCGCCACCGCCGTTACAAATCACCAGGTGATCGCGCTCAATCAGCGCCGTAATGGCGTCTTTTTCGACGATCCGTTTGGGCTGCGGCGAAGGCACTACTCGGCGGAAGTACGGCCCATCGGCCTTAAATGCCCAGCCTTTTTCTGCCCCTAACGCGCTGGCCTGTTCCTCGCTATACACCGGGCCGATGTATTTCGTCGGATTGCGGAACGCGGGATCGGCGGGGTCTACTTCCACCTGGGTGAGCAGGACGCTCACTTCACGCTGCGGTAGTTTATTTTTGAGCGCTTGCTGGAGCATGTAGCCGATCATCCCCTGGCTTTCGGCTCCGAGAATGTCGAGCGGATAGGGCGTAACGTTGGTGTAGGCGCTGTTTTGTAACGCCAGCAGCCCGACCTGCGGCCCGTTGCCGTGGACCAGCACCACGCGCCACTGCTCCGTCAGCCCGGCAATGGTGCGGGCGGCCAACTCAATGTTTTGGCGCTGGATATCGGCTTCCAGCGGCTCACCGCGTTTCAACAGCGCGTTGCCGCCGAGCGCCACGACCAGAGTGGGTTTTCGTTCCATGATGGCTCCTTTAAATTCCGTCTCGTTCCAGCGGACAGCTCATGCAGCGTGCGCCGCCGCGACCGCGTCCCAGTTCGTCGCCGGGAATTGGCAGCACGGTAATACCTGCTTTGTCGTATTTTTCGTTGGTCCAGATGTTGCGCTCGTAGCCAATCACCACGCCGGGGCGGATGGTCAGCACGTTGTTGGCGTCGTTCCACTGCTCACGTTCGGCTTCAAACGCGTCGCCGCCGGTAGTGATCAGGCGTACCTGATTGATACCCAAAGCTTTTTCGATGGCGTGCAGCAGATCGGTTTCCTGCGTACGCAGCAGGCCGCCGCGTCCGTCAGGCGTGAGCGTCCAGCACTGGGCGTCTTTGCGCACCACTTCCGGATAAACGGAGAAAGTATCGACGTCGATGTGGGTCATGACGGTGTCGAGATGCATACATGAGCGGTGTTTTGGCAGCTCAACGGCGATAACGCGTTCTGCCTGGCGATGCGCAAACAGGCTTTGCGCCAGGAATTCAACGCCCTGCGGCGTAGTACGTTCCGACAGGCCAATTAATACCGCGCCGCGACCAATCACTAATACATCACCGCCTTCTAATGTGGCGTGGTCGTAATTAATATTTTCATCGCCGAAATACTTAATAAAATCGCCATCGGCAAAATCAGGATGCCAGCGATATATGGCGCGAAGATTATTCGTTTCACGCTGACGCGCCGGTTTTGCCATGGGATTAATCGAAACGCCGTTATAAATCCAGCACGATGTATCGCGGGTAAATAAATGGTTAGGCAGCGGCTTCATAATAAAATCATTTGCCGTGTGGGTATCGACAACCATATTTTTAATAAAGGCAGGAATTTCGCCATAGGTTAAGCCACCGCTTAAACGACGCGCCAGTTCGCGATGCGGCATATCTGCCAGCCAGCCGCGAACGTCATTAGCAAAGGTCGGGCCGAGGCGATAATCAGAGATTTGAGTATCCAGCAGCCAGGCTTTGGCGTCAGCAATATCAAGCGTTTGGGTGAGAAGGTCGGTTAACAGCAGAACTTCGACACCCTGATCGCGCAGCGTGTTAGCGAAAATATCATGCTCTTCACCCGCTCGCTCAACGGATAATACGTCATCGAATAACAGCTCCTGACAATTCGACGGGGTTAAGCGTTTCAAACTTAAATTGGGGCGGTGCAGCATAACGCTACGCAATTGACCAATTTCAGAACCGACGTAATGCTTTTCCATAATTATTCCTTTAACTGTTTTTTCAGAATAAAAAGGGCTGTGCTATGAATATGGGTTTATTTCATAGCCCTCTAAGCTCAATTGTTTTCACGGCTTATAGTAGGCGTCTTGAAATTACAGAATGTGATATTGCTCACGCCGGATCGGGTAATAAGAGGATTGTTTTCTATTGTATGATTCGCATCAGATAATGATTAGTTAGTCATTATCTTAATATGAATGGCTACGCGTTATTAACACTCGTTATGTGTGGTTGTTATTATTTTGTTGGTTATTAGCAATATTTGATATTTTCTATCTTATTGATTTAATTTAATTAATTTGCAGGGGTGGAATAGCTATGCAAAAAGCCTCATTAACTATTACGGACTTAAAGAGTATCAGTAAATAATTATTTATTTTTAGAGCAAACTTTCAAAGTAGTGAAGTGTGAACTGGAAGTGGGTTTTATGATTACATCATTCTAATCAATGAATTATTCGCACGCCGAAATGACGCTACGCTTATGTTATGCATAATCCCTGCATAAATGTGGGAAGTGCATTAACAGTGGGTTAACACATTTCCCGATAAACATGCGCTGTCGCAAGGATGAGGCAAAAAGGAGTGGTATGGCAGTGTGAATTCTCGTATAAAAGATTAAAATGAAACATTGTTTTATATTGAGGGTTTAAACATGATTGTTGGCAATATTCACCACTTACAGTCCTGGCTGCCGGAAGAACTGCGTCAGGCTATCGAACACGTCAAAGCGCACGTCACCGACGCGACAACGCTCGGTAAACACGATATCGACGGTAACAACCTGTTTTATCTGGTCTCTGAAGATATGACCCAGCCGTTTGCAGAGCGTCGTGCGGAGTACCACGCGCGCTATCTGGATATCCAGATCGTGTTGAAAGGGCAGGAAGGGATGACCTTCAGCACCCTGCCGCACGGCACACCGGACACCGACTGGCTGGCAGATAAGGACATTGCGTTCCTGCCAGAAGGCGAGCAGGAAAAAACCGTCGTATTAAATGAAGGCGATTTTGTGGTGTTCTATCCGGGTGAAGTTCACAAGCCGCTCTGTGCCGTGGGGAGCGCTGCTCAGGTCCGCAAAGTGGTCGTGAAGATGCTGGTGGGCTAACTTTTTTTGGCCCGGTGCTTCCTGGCAGCCGGGCCTGGAACATCACCGCGTTGTTACATCATTTCGTGATCCAGTCTGAAATTTCACCTCTTTCTGCGCTTTCCCGGTTTACCTCTTCCTTTATCGCGTCATAGTATGAGAGATAAATTAATGAACGCTGTTCTATAATGTAGAACAAAATGCTTCAGCAAGGAGAACTCATGCAGCAGACCGTGCAGTTTTCGGGGATTATTCCGCCTGTCTCCACCATCTTTTCCGCCGATGGGCAGTTTGATAAACAAGGCACCGCCGCGCTCATCGATGACATGATTAGCGCAGGCGTTGATGGCCTGTTCTTTTTAGGCAGCGGGGGAGAGTTCTCGCAGCTAAACGCCGAAGAGCGTAAAGCGATCGCCCGTTTTGCTATTGATCACGTCAATCGCCGTGTGCCCGTTCTGATCGGCACCGGCGGCACCAACGCCCGGGAAACCATTGAACTCAGCCAGCATGCCCAGCAAGCAGGGGCAGACGGAATCGTTGTCATTAATCCGTACTACTGGAAAGTATCCGAACAAAATCTGATTCACTATTTCCAGCAGGTGGCGGACAGCGTAACGCTGCCGGTGATCCTGTATAACTTCCCGGCGCTCACCGGCCAGGACCTGTCACCGACGCTGGTGAAAACGCTGGCGGATTCTCGCCGCAATATCGTGGGTATCAAAGACACCATTGATTCCGTTGCCCATCTGCGCAGTATGATCCTGACGGTGAAATCGGCTCATCCGCACTTCACCGTGCTGTGTGGTTACGACGATCATCTGTTTAACACCCTGCTGTTGGGCGGCGATGGCGCGATATCGGCCAGCGGTAATTTTGCCCCGCAAGTCTCGGTGAAATTGCGTCAGGCGTTCCGAGATGGCGATCTGGCTCAGGCTGCACATTTCCACCAGACTTTGCTGCAAATTCCGCAGATGTATCAGCTGGACACACCGTTTGTTAACGTCATTAAAGAAGCGATTGTGCTGTGCGGACGTCCGGTATCCACGCACGTATTACCGCCAGCCCAACCGCTGGATGACGCTCGAAAAACGCAGCTCAAATCGCTGTTACAACAGCTCAAGCTCTGCTGAGGCGCAAGAATACGATGTCGATAGAAACGATTTTTACGCCGCAGAGCGACGCCTTTTATTCCGTTACCACCCACGCTGCCGGGCCGCAGGGGGCGCTGCCATTGACGCCGCAGATGCTGATGGAATCGCCAAGCGGCAATTTGTTTGGTATGACGCAAAATGCGGGTATGGGTTGGGATGCGAATAAACTCACCGGAAAAGAGGTGCTGATTATTGGCACGCAAGGGGGGATCCGCGCAGGGGATGGCCGTCCGGTTGCGTTGGGTTATCACACGGGGCACTGGGAAATCGGTTTGCAAATGCAGGCGGCGGCGAAAGAGATTACTCGCCACGGTGGGATCCCGTTTGCCGCGTTTGTCAGCGATCCCTGTGACGGGCGTTCCCAGGGGACGCATGGAATGTTTGATTCCCTGCCGTATCGTAACGATGCGGCCATCGTGTTCCGGCGTCTTATTCGTTCCCTGCCAACACGCCGCGCCGTGATTGGCGTTGCCACTTGCGATAAAGGCTTGCCTGCGACCATGATCGCCCTGGCCTCAATGCATCATCTGCCGACCATTCTGGTACCGGGGGGTGCCACGCTGCCGCCGACGTTTGGCGAAGATGCCGGAAAAGTGCAAACCATCGGGGCGCGCTACGCCAATGATGAGCTTTCTTTGCAGGAGGCCGCCGAGTTGGGCTGTCGCGCCTGCGCCTCGCCGGGTGGCGGCTGTCAGTTTTTGGGGACGGCGGGGACGTCGCAGGTGGTGGCAGAAGCACTCGGTCTGGCGCTGCCGCACTCCGCGCTGGCGCCATCTGGGCAGGATGTGTGGCTGGAAATCTCACGACAATCTGCCCGGGCGGTCATCGAGCTGGATAATCGCGGCATTACCACACGCGATATTCTGACCGACAAAGCCATTGAAAACGCGATGATTATCCACGCCGCGTTTGGCGGTTCCACCAATTTACTGCTGCATATCCCGGCGATCGCGCATGCGGCGGGTTGCACGTTGCCGGACGTAGAGCACTGGACGCGTATCAATCGCAAGGTGCCACGGTTGGTAAGCGTGTTGCCAAACGGACCGGATTATCACCCGACGGTGCGCGCCTTCCTGGCGGGCGGTGTGCCAGAAGTGATGCTTCACCTGCGCGCGCTTGGCCTGTTGCATGAAGATGCCATGACCGTCACCGGCCAGACGGTGGGAGAAAATCTTGACTGGTGGCAGGCATCGGAGCGGCGTGCGCGATTCCGCCAGTGCCTGCGCAATCAGGACGGTGTCGATCCGGATGATGTGATCCTGCCGCCGGAGCGCGCCAAAGCCAGAGGGTTAACCTCGACGGTGGCGTTCCCGGTGGGCAATATCGCCCCAGAAGGATCGGTCATAAAAGCCACGGCTATCGATCCGTCGGTGGTCAGTGAGGATGGCGTTTATCGCCATACCGGCCGGGCGCGGGTGTTTGTCGCGGAAGCGCGGGCGATTAAAGCCATCAAAAACGGTGAGATCGAACAGGGTGACATTATGGTGGTCATCGGCGGTGGCCCGTCCGGGACCGGCATGGAAGAGACTTATCAGCTGACATCGGCCTTAAAGCATGTGTCGTGGGGAAAATCGGTATCGCTTATCACCGATGCCCGTTTCTCCGGCGTCTCCACCGGCGCGTGTTTTGGCCACGTGGCGCCCGAAGCGCTGGCGGGAGGGCCTATTGGTAAGCTCCGCAATGATGACATTATCGAGATTGTTGTTGATCGTCTTTCCCTGACGGGCAGCGTGAACTTTATCGGCACGCGACACGCGCCGCTAACGCCTGACGAGGGGGCGGCGGAACTGGCGCGTCGTCAGCCACATCCCGAACTGCATGCGCATGATTTTCTGCCCGACGATACCCGTCTGTGGGCGGCATTACAGTCCGTCAGCGGTGGCACCTGTAAAGGGTGTATTTATGATACGGATAAAATTATCGAGGTTATTAACGCCGGTAAAAAAGCGCTCGGATTGTAATTTTTAAATATTAAATCGTCTGCGAAATTTATTTCGTGGACGGTTTTTACACGCCCGAATTATATCGATTAATGGAAATTAAAAATGTTATAAGTCATTAAAATGAAAGCGCAAAACTATTTTTTAATTGCAAGTTAATAACGACGTCAATCACAAAAGCAAAATATCATAATTCATAAATAAGAAATGAACATTGCGGGTAAAACGATCATCTCATTACACTTTATTAACACGAAACTGTGAAATCAGCACACGAAAAAAGGGTGTATTCCTGACGATGCACCAGGCGATGAATTTGCCTGGAACAGGTCCCTGACGTCTGCACCGTTCCACTCTCTGCGTTGGGGGTCAATATGCAATTAACCATGAAAGACAAGATTGGCTACGGGTTGGGTGATACCGCCTGCGGCTTCGTCTGGCAGGCGACGATGTTCCTGCTCGCCTATTTCTATACCGATGTCTTTGGCTTATCCGCAGGCATCATGGGCACGCTGTTTTTAGTGTCGCGCGTGCTGGATGCCGTAACCGACCCGCTGATGGGACTGCTGGTTGACCGTACCCGGACGCGGCACGGGCAGTTCCGCCCGTTCCTGTTATGGGGCGCGATCCCGTTTGGCATCGTCTGCATGCTGACGTTTTACACGCCGGATTTCTCGGCCAACGGCAAAATCATCTACGCCTGCGTGACCTACATCCTGCTGACGCTGGTCTACACCTTCGTTAACGTGCCGTACTGCGCGATGCCAGGGGTGATCACTGCCGATCCGAAAGAACGTCATGCCCTCCAGTCCTGGCGCTTCTTCCTGGCGGCGGCGGGATCGCTGGCCATCAGCGGCGTCGCCCTCCCGCTCGTTGGGATCATCGGTAAAGGCAATGAACAGCTGGGCTATTTTGGCGCGATGTGCGTGCTGGGTCTGAGCGGCGTAGTGCTGTTGTATGTCTGCTTCTTCACCACCAAAGAGCGCTATACCTTTGATGTACAACCGGGTTCGTCGGTCTCGAAAGACCTCAAACTGCTGTTCGGAAACACCCAGTGGCGCATTATGTGCGCATTCAAAATGATGGCCACCTGTTCCAACGTGGTGCGTGGCGGGGCCACGCTCTATTTCGTCAAATACGTAATGGATCATCCTGAAATGGCGACGCAATTTCTGCTCTACGGCAGCATCGCCACCATGTTTGGGTCGCTTTGTTCTTCCCGACTGTTGGGCCGCTTTGACCGCGTAAAAGCGTTCAAGTGGATTATCGTGGTTTACTCCCTGATTAGCCTGCTGATTTTCTTCACTCCAGCCGAGAATATGGCGCTGATTTTTGCCCTCAACATTGTGTTCCTGTTCGTGTTTAACACCACAACGCCGCTGCAATGGCTGATGGCTTCGGACGTGGTCGATTACGAAGAGAGTCGCAGTGGACGCCGCCTGGACGGGCTCGTGTTCTCAACTTATCTCTTCAGCCTGAAAATTGGCCTGGCGATTGGCGGGGCGGTGGTGGGCTGGATCCTGGCCTGGGTGAACTACTCCGCCAGCAGCAGCGTGCAGCCGGTTGAAGTCTTAACCACCATCAAAATTCTGTTCTGCGTGGTGCCAGTGGTGCTCTACGTCGGCATGTTCATCATGCTTTCACTTTATAAGCTGTCCGATGCGCGCGTGGAAGCGATCAGCCAACAGTTGCTGAAGCATCGCGCGGCGCGGGGTGAGGATATTCCTGCGGCGGCGACGGCGGCATCTCATTAAGAAGGAGGCAAAATGTACACTCTGAATAACCCGATTCTGACCGGCTTTAACCCGGACCCCTCGATGTGCCGCCAGGGAGAGGATTACTACATCGCCACATCCACATTTGAGTGGTTTCCTGGCGTGCGCATTTATCACTCCCGCGATTTGAAAAACTGGTCGCTGGTCAGTACGCCGCTGGATCGCGTGTCGATGCTGGATATGAAAGGCAATCCGGACTCCGGCGGAATCTGGGCACCCTGTCTTAGCTATGCCGACGGGCAGTTTTGGCTGCTTTATACCGACGTCAAAATTGTCGATTCGCCATGGAAAAACGGCCGCAACTTTTTAGTGACTGCGCCGTCCATCGAAGGGCCGTGGAGCGAGCCGATCCCGATGGGCAATGGCGGGTTCGACCCGTCGCTGTACCACGATGACGATGGCCGTAAATTCTATATTTATCGACCCTGGGGGCCGCGCCACCACAGCAATCCGCACAATACCATTGTTATGCAGGAGTACTTCCCGCAGACGCAGCGACTCTCGCCGGAACGTAAAACACTCTTTACCGGTACGCCGCTGAGCTACACCGAAGGGGCGCATATTTATCGCAAAGACGGCTGGTACTATTTGCTGGTGGCGGAGGGCGGAACGAGCTATGAGCACGCCGTGGTCGTCCTGCGTGCGAAAACGCTGGAAGGCCCGTATGAGCTGCATCCGGATGTGACGATGATGACCAGCTGGCATCTGCCTGAAAACCCACTGCAAAAAAGTGGGCACGGGTCATTACTCGAGACGCACACCGGCGAGTGGTACATGGCGTATCTCACCAGTCGTCCGCAGCGTTTGCCGGGCATTCCCCTGCTCGCCTCCGGCGGGCGCGGCTACTGCGTGTTAGGGCGTGAAACGGGGATTGCGCGTATCACGTGGCGCGACGGGTGGCCGTATGTTGAAGGCGGCAAGCATGCGCAATTGACCGTTCCAGGGCCGCAAATGACCGAGAGTCATGCCATCGCGCAGCCCACCTGGCGTGACGATTTTGACGCCGACACGCTCGACCCTGAACTTCAGACGCTGCGCATTCCTTTCGACAGCACCCTCGGTTCCCTGAGCGCACGCCCCGGTTTTTTGCGCCTGCACGGTAATGATTCACTCAACTCGACGTTTACGCAGTCTACCGTGGCGCGCCGCTGGCAACACTTTGCCTTCCGCGCGGAAACGCGTATGGAGTTTGCTCCGCAGCACTTCCAGCAGAGCGCGGGAATAACTTGCTATTACAACACCAAAAACTGGAGCTACTGCTTTGTTGATTATGAGGAAGGGCTGGGGCGAACGCTGAAGGTGATCCAGCTTGACCATAACGTGCCGTCGTGGCCACTCCATGAGCAGCCGATTCTGGTTCCGGAGAATGCGCAGAGCGTGTGGCTTCGCGTGGACGTCGATCGGCTGGTGTATCGCTACAGCTATTCGTTTGACGGTGAGGCGTGGCAGAGTGTGCCGATCGCGTATGAGGCGTGGAAATTGTCGGATGATTATATTGGCGGACGCGGGTTCTTTACGGGGGCGTTTGTGGGCCTGCACTGCGAGGATATCAGCGGCGATGGCTGTTACGCCGATTTCGATTACTTCAGCTACGCGCCGGTAGCGGAGTAGTCATCCCTCAGGCCGGGTAGCCCAGCGCGCGGGAGAGCTGTAGCCCGGCCTCTTCCAGCTGAAGCCGAAAACGCGTCAGTTCGTTATCGTCCACGCGAGAGGTGAGCGTTGACAGGCTCAGTGCGGCAATCACGCGCGATTCATGATTCCACACCGGCACCGACACGCAGCGCACGCCTTGCTCGTTCTCTTCGCTGTCGAGGGCGTAGCCCTGCGCGCGCGTTTGCGCCAGCGCGGTCAGCAGATCCTCGCGGCAGGTAATGGTCGCGGGAGTAAACGTGGTGTACTGATACCCCTCCAGCAGCGGATTTAATTCTGCTTCATCCAGCCATGCGATCAACACTTTTCCGATGGCGGTAGCATGCACCGGCAGGCGGCGGCCAATGCGTGAATAGGCAATCGCGGCAAGCTTCCCTTCGATCTTCTCAATGTAAACGCCTTCCCGACCATCAAGAATACCCAGATGGGTCGTTTGCCCGGTATCGCGGGACAGCGCAGTCAGCCAGCTTTTGGCCTTCTGACGGATATCCATCGAGCCCACCACAAAATGGCCGCGCTCGACCAGCTTCATGCCGAGGCGATATTTGCCGTTTTCGGGATTCTGATCGATATACCCATGAAGTTGCAGCGTTTTGAGGAGCGAATGGAGGGTACTTTTGCTCAGCCCCATCAGTTTGCTGATGTCGGTGATCTTAAGCTCCGTGGCCTGCTCGTTAAACAGGTCCAGGATCTGCAATGCACGTTCAACAGACTGAATGATAGGCATAATGGCGGTTTGTCCACGCTGAAGTTAAGGCGAAAACGTACCCTTTTTACGCTGAAAAATCAATCGACTGCTGACCCTCTCCGCATGGGAAAGGGCCAGGATGAGGAGATCAGACTGCCGAAAACTTATTTGCCAAGCGTCGCAACCATGACGGCTTTGATGGTATGCATGCGGTTTTCTGCCTGATCGAAAACAATGCTGGCTGCGGATTCGAACACCTCGTCCGTCACTTCCATTCCGCCATGCAGATCGAACTCTTTTGCCATCTGCTTGCCGAGCGCAGTGTGATCGTCGTGGAACGCGGGTAGGCAGTGCAGGAATTTCACGTTCGGATTGCCCGTCAGCGCCATCATTTCGCTATTCACCTGATAGCCCCGCAGCAGCGCGATACGCTCCGCCCATTTCTCTTTTGGCTCGCCCATCGACACCCACACGTCGGTATAGATGAAATCAGCGCCTTTCACGCCCGCCGCGACATCTTCTGTCAGCGTGATTTTCCCGCCGTTCTGCAACGCCAGCGCGCTGCACTCAGCGACCAGACTCTCTTCCGGCCAGCAGGCTTTTGGCGCAACCAGACGCAGATCCAACCCAACCAGCGCTGCCGCCTCCAGCATCGAATTGCCCATGTTGTTGCGCGCATCGCCCGCATACACTAGCGTCATCTCGTTAAAGGATTTGCCCGGCAGGTGTTCCTGCATGGTCAGTAGATCCGCCAGTAACTGTGTGGGATGGAACTCGTTGGTCAGGCCATTCCACACCGGCACGCCGGCGTACTGCGCCAGCGTTTCGACAACGTCCTGACCGTGACCGCGATACTGAATGCCGTCATACATGCGGCCAAGCACGCGCGCAGTATCTTTAATTGATTCTTTATGCCCAATCTGGCTACCGCTTGGGCCGAGATAAGTGACGCGAGCGCCTTGGTCAAATGCGGCAACTTCGAAAGAGCATCGTGTGCGAGTTGAGTCTTTTTCGAAGATGAGCGCGATATTTTTGCCAGTAAGTTTCTGTACTTCCTTGCCATTTTTCTTATCAGCTTTGAGTTGAGCGGCAAGCGACAGCAGGGAATTGACTTGTGCAGGGGTAAAGTCGAGCAGTTTCAGGAAATGTTTTTTATACAGTTCAGACATTTTATCCTCACATGGCAAACGCCACTTATTGAATTAAAATTCACTTTATATGTATGAATATTCATTTGCAACCCTGTTTCACAAATCTTTCTTACATTAGGTGGAGGCAAACACATCCGTGTGTGAAAATAGAAGTATCTGCCGAACTTTAAAGAGGAACGAGCCATGGCAAACCCAGAACTGCTGGAAGAGCAACGCGAAGAGACGCGCCTGATCATTGAAGAGCTGCTGGAAGACGGCAGCGATCCGGACGCGCTGTACACCATCGAGCACCATTTCTCTGCAGATGACTTTGAATCGCTGGAGAAGCTGGCGGTAGAAGCGTTCAAAATGGGTTACGAAGTGACCGAGCCAGAAGAGCTGGAAGTGGAAGAGGGCGAAACCGTCATCTGCTGCGATATCCTGAGCGAAGGTGCGCTGAAAGCGGAACTTATCGACGCGCAGGTAGAACAGCTGATGGATCTGGCCGATAAATTCGAAGTGGAATACGACGGCTGGGGGACTTACTACGAAGATCCGAATGGTGAAGACGGCGACGACGAAGATGATGAAGACAGCATCGACGAAGACGACGACGGCGTACGTCACTAAGTGTTATTCGCGGCAGCTTCGGCTGCCGCATCAGGAACGACCATGGATTACCCGCAGATTCTCTCTCCTGTTTTGAACTTCCTCCAGTGCCCGACTCCGCAAGCGTGGATTGATAAAGCCCGCGATCCCGCGAATTTACCGCTGCTGCTCACTGACCACATGGTGTGCGAGCTTAAGGCCGCGCAGACTGCGCTCCTGCTGGTGCGTAAATACGTCGCTGATAAACGCGGTGCGGATGCGTTACTCGACTGGCTCAAGCCGTACGAAGCATTCACCTTCCGCGAAGGGCCGGAACCTGATTTTGTTGCCCTGCATAAGCAGATTAGCAAAAGCGTGATGCCGAAAACCGACGACCCGTGGGGGCAGGCGCTTATCGACAGTATGGTTCTGCTGATAAAAGAAGAGTTGCACCACTTCTGGCAGGTGCGTGAGGCGATGCTGACGCGCAACATTCCGTACGTCAAAATCACCGCCAGCCGCTACGCCAAAGGCATGCTGAAAGAAGTACGTACTCACGAACCGCTGACGCTGATCGATAAACTGATCTGCGGGGCGTATATAGAAGCGCGCTCTTGCGAACGCTTCGCCGCGCTGGCGCCGTACCTGGATGACGACCTGCAAAAGTTCTATTTGTCGCTACTGCGCTCGGAAGCGCGTCATTACCAGGACTATCTGACACTTGCCCAACAGGTGAGCGACAACGATATCTCTTCACGGATACAGATTTTTGGCGAAATAGAAGCCACACTTATCTCGACACCGGACGAGGAGTTTCGCTTTCATAGCGGCGTGCCGGTGTAACCCGTCACTGCAAAAAGGATGCGAGATGAGAAGAACGTGGAAACCTATTGTCGCCGTTGCCGTACTGGCCGCCGCAGTGGCCTTCTGGGTCTATTACGACAAACAACGTCTGCAGCACACCCCTGAATATCGCCTTGATACCACGCTCAATAGCATGCCCGCGTGGCAAGTGCTCAAGGAGCAGGACCCTGCGTTCCAGGAACGTATCCGCGCTCAGATCCTGGCGATGCAGAAAGAGGGTGATTCCGAGCAGCACATCATCGACGTGATCCAGCCGCAAATCTTGCGCCTGCAAATGTCGCGCCTGCAAAATGCGCCAGACGCTAACGTGGTGGATTACATGCGCGCGAATATGGAGCAGACCGCTGCCATTCAGAAAGTGAGTGACGATGCCTGTTTCCGCTTTCTGTATCCCGATGTGAAAGGCGGCATCAATCCGCTGCGGGTGCTGGATAAACCGATGATGGAGCGTCGTATGCAGGCCGACGCCGACATGATGCGCGCCGCGTATGGTCAGAACAAACACACCGTGACGCCGCAGGAACGCGAAACGGCCGTTGCTGATGTGCGACCGATCATGAAAGCGCTAGCCGCGAAATACGGCGAGGACATTCAGCTATTGCAGACCCCTGATCAAGCGGTGGGTAAAGAGAAGGTGTCGTGCGATATGGTGCAAGAGATGTGGGCGAAGGTGTTGAAACTGCCTGAAAACCACGCCGCAGGCGTGATTCGGCTCGCGGTTTCGGAACTGGAATAGGCGTTACGCTGGTTTTTTCGACACTTAGCACAGGAATAGCGCGCTGCCGCTTGCAAGGCAGCGCGTGACAGGTATAATCCACAACGTTTCCGCATCATCCCCTTCAGTGCCGAAGTGGCGAAATCGGTAGACGCAGTTGATTCAAAATCAACCGTAGAAATACGTGCCGGTTCGAGTCCGGCCTTCGGCACCATCGGAACATCAATAGACGTCAACGGACGTCTTTTTTTGTGCCTGAAATTCAGTATTTACCTATCTTTCCCGCTATTATAACTCTCTCAAGGTCAACCGACTTCAACGTACATCTACCAACAAATGTTGGTACAGATGATGGTATTTCCGGTTCGATAATGCTTGTACCAACAGGAGGGGATAAGCATGGCTCTAACAGATATTAAAGTCAGAACAGCCAAGCCAACGGATAAGCAATACAAGCTGACCGATGGCAACGGTATGCATCTTCTCGTCCACCCAAATGGTTCAAGATACTGGCGTCTGCAGTACCGCTTTGGCGGGAAGCAAAAGATGCTGGCATTAGGTGTTTATCCTGAAGTGTCTCTTGCAGATGCCAGAGCTCGCCGTGATGAGGCTCGTAAGCTGTTGGCAAACAGCATCGATCCGGGAGATAAGAAGAAAAATGATAAAGTTGAACAGGAAGAAGCGCGTACTTTTGAACAGCTTGCTATTGAGTGGCACGCCACGAATAAAAAGTGGTCGGAAGAACATAGCCGACGAGTGCTGAAAAGCCTGGAGGACAATCTCTTTCCCGCCATTGGTAAGCGGAATATTACTGATCTCAAAACTCGAGACCTGCTGGCCCCAATCAAAGCGGTAGAGTTGTCGGGGCGACTTGAGGTGGCATCCCGTCTACAGCAGCGCACTACTGCAATTATGAGATATGCCGTTCAGAGTGGTTTACTTGATTACAATCCCGCGCAAGAGATGGTTGGTGCTGTCGCTTCGAGTAACCGTCAGCATAGACCTGCGTTAGAGTTGAAACGTATTACCGAACTGCTTCTACGGATTGATAACTATACCGGCAGGCCTTTAACTCGTCTTGCTGTTGAGCTAACCCTTCTTGTTTTCATTCGTTCCAGCGAATTGCGCTTTGCTCGATGGTCTGAGATCGATTTTGAAACATCAATGTGGACGATACCGGGAGAGCGAGAAGCTATTGAAGGGGTGAAGCATTCACAGCGAGGCTCAAAAATGCATATACCTCATCTGGTACCTCTTTCCCGACAAGCTCTGGCGATTCTCAAGCAGATAAAGGTCTTCAGTGGTGATTATGAACTGATCTTTATTGGCGATCATAACCCTCGTAAACCGATGAGTGAAAACACGGTTAACAAGGCTCTACGAGTGATGGGTTACGATACGAAGGTTGAAGTATGTGGTCACGGCTTCAGAACCATGGCCTGTAGTTCATTGATCGAGTCGGGATTGTGGTCGAAGGATGCGGTAGAGCGGCAGATGAGTCATATGGAGCGTAACTCGGTGCGGGCAGCGTATATCCATAAGGCGGAACATCTGGATGAACGTAAGTTGATGCTGCAATGGTGGGCAGATTTTCTTGATGCGAATCGGGAGAAGGCGGTGAGTCCGTTTGATTATGCTAAGTTGGAAGCGGATTAATCTATTTAAAGTAATAAGTTTTTGTTTTTAAATAATAAAATTCGATTTATAGCGTGGGTAGGAATACGGTTTCTGGTGGGGGAATCACCCGATCACTTGAGAGAATCGCTGAGCAAAGCTAGATTGGCTGGTTTGTTTTTGATAAGAAAATGGCATTTGCGCATTGCCATTTTCTTACTCTCACTGCTTTGATGAGCAATACAT
>Ga0308163_10000334_pt1 | contig 100374 bp, 79 predicted proteins | sample PhyTR1_FD_201037 | JGI IMG/M metagenome (GOLD analysis project Ga0308163, IMG submission 201037) | Phyllosphere microbial communities from UC Gill Tract Community Farm, Albany, California, United States - DLSLT.R1 | ecosystem: Host-associated > Plants > Phyllosphere > Unclassified | place... | reverse complement strand
ACAGAATGACCACTCTGAGACAGCAGAGAAATCTTGAAGCGGCAAAAACGGAACTTACCCGCAAAAATTATCAAAGATCACAGGAACTGTTCAATCAGGGAGTCATTGCTGCGGTAGAACTTGAAAATGAAAAACTGAAATATCTTCAGGCGCAGCAAAACTTAGAAAATATCAGTATTTCTCTGTCTCAGATGCAGGAAAGCATCTCGAATCTCAATAAAACAAAAAGCGGAACGGCAATCAATACGGAAAAAGATAAAATTACGTATTCATCCCAGACTTTACAGTTGTTTGAGCAGCTGAGGAAATCCCTTAAACAGTGGGAACAATCTTATCTCATTATTTCTTCTACTGACGGAATGGCGAGTTTCCAGCAGTTTTTTGGTGAAAATCAATTCGTAAAAGCAGGAGATCCGATTGTTTCAATTTTACCGGATCATACAGAGCAGCTGGTGGGGAGAATGTCTGTACCGACAGCAAATTCGGGAAAAATTATTCCCGGAGAAAAGGTTTTAATTAAATTAGACAACTACCGTTTTCAGGAATACGGAATCATCGAAGGAAAAGTGCAGAACATCTCTCTTATTCCCGATGACAAAGGAAATTATTACGTGGATGTCGTGCTTCCGAAAGGACTGAAAACTTCTTACAACAAAACTCTGAAGTTCGATAAAGAACTAAGAGGAAATGCCGAAATAGTGACGCAGGATTTAAGACTGATTGAAAGATTTTTCTATCAGATCAGGAAGCTGTTGGGGTATCAAAGTTGATCTTCAAGTATTTAGGAATTCTTGATCACAGGAAATGAACTCATGTGAAAGTTACTTAAAAACTGTATTGGAGAGGGATTAAGCTGAAATCGGAGGCTTTCAAATCAATTCAATTACAGTTATAATATATTTGAATGTACAAGATTGTAAGTTCACAGATAAGTGAATCTATTACTTAAATCGAGGGAATCATCTATTTTTGTTTGATCAGGTTCTTCCCTTCTGAAACTACATATTGAAGTTCCTGAAAGAGATTTTCAATTTGTGATATTATAAGAATTTTGATCTTCTTCTTCATCCAGTTTATCGGCGAGATATTGTCTCTTATATTGGCATCTTTTCCGTTAAGCAGATTGATTTACTTTAAATCACAATTGTAATATAATTCTTTGTTTTCCATTGACATCGTGTTGCTGTAATTTTTTCCAGTTAGGACAGGTTGGAAGACTAAGAGCCAGAGAAAACACTCATTGCCAAACAGAATGACAGCTTAACAAAAAAAGAATCATGGCGAGGATTACACATGCAATTTTATATCGAGTCCCGGAAGATGCTTTTATGTACAGTAAAGTGTTGTCTGTAAAGACAGCACCATGAAATGACGAATGAAAAATCCGGAAAATAAATCTTCCGGATTACTTATTTCACAGCTTGTCAACGTATTGTAAGACAGGCGGATCTACTTATCACATTTACTTTTTAATGAAATTTTCTGTAGTGATTCCTTCTGCTGTTTCAACAGCAATAACATAAACTCCGGACGGAATACTTCTTACATCAACTTTACCATCATCCAATTTTACATTTATTTTTCTTCCTGTAAGATCTGAAACAGAAATACTTTTGATTTTGGAATCTGATTGAATGTAAAGGATATCTGAGGTAGGATTTGGAGCTAACTTTATTTTACCCGCTTTCTTTACTTCTTTAGAAGAAGTGCGCAGGTCCAATCGCATATTATCTTTTGCTTTTTGATTTTTGCCGAGCTCGCCTCCGGTACAATTACAATCTTCAATCTCTGCCAGATATTCTGCACCGAATTCGATGGTCGTATTAGGCAGCAAGGTGATGGTATTACCAGCCTTCATGGTAATATTTTTCCCCGAAGATATTTCATAAGTTTGATCGGCTGTAATTGCGTTGCTAGCATGATACGTATATACCGCATTAATCTCAGGCGTAGACAATGTATACAGTGGAACACATGACTGGCCGCTCCACGACTTCAAATCAGGAATCAGTTGCGGAAGATTATTGGTAGATCCTACATAAATTGAAGGATTATTTCCTGTCGGCGAAAGATCAATCCCGTTAAGGTCTACCGAATTGGATCCAAATACATCAGGATTTACCATCTTGCTCAAATTGTGACCTGCATTATAATAAGGCACATATGTGTAAATATCCCCTTTGGCATTTCTTTGCATCGTAATAGGTCCTCCTGTATTATAATAATCCATCTGACCGGTGCTGAGTACATTATAAACCACAGATGTATTGCTAGAATTAATTAAATCAACAGAGTAAAACATTTGATTGGTAGAAATTCCATTGACGTATCTTCCAAAGTACAGAATATTCGCATTTTTGTTGAATTCTGCATAGATAGGATCCATACTGCCAATACTCAAATGATAGTCAGCAGTAACCTGCCCGGTCAGATTATTAAAAGATTTTACCAATCCTTCATTTTCCCCTGATGAAGGATTAGAATAAGTCAATGAAATATAATTTGAGAAATTACATGAATAATTAATCTGCGGCGAAGCTTTCAGAGAAATCCCGCTGTAATAAGCATAAAATCCTGATGTATTCAGATTATTGACAACCGGCGAAGTACTGAGCCCTGAACCGCTTAGGCGGTATGAATAGAGCTTGGTACCCGTTGTTACTAAAATCCAGAAAGAATTACTGTCAGCATGCGAAATTGCCGTTACGCCCCTCGCATTGCTAAATTCATTACCAGATTCGTCCAGAACATGAACATTTTTAAGATTGACCAAGATATCGCCTAAAGGAAGTCCGTTGGTACCAATGCTGCCCTGAGACATATCAACGACTGAATACCGCAATACATATCCCATCAGATTCGTGCTGAATATGTAATATTGATTGGGGTTGGTAGGATGTTTTACAATCTGCATCTGTACAGATTCCTGATCGATATTTCCATTCGGCATTACCTGATGGTTTCTGTTCCAGACTTCTTTGCCATTTGTATAGAACAGCAGCTGACCGTTGTCGTCACTTACCGTACCTGCTGTAGAGGAATCAAGCATGGCACTGTTATTTAAAAGCTGCGGACTGCTGCCGGTAAAATTAATGCCTGCGTCATAACCGAAATACCAGTTATCATTCTTGCTCTGCGAATATCCTAAAAAGGATAAGGATAAACTTATTGCTAGAAAACTTTTTTTCATAATATTTAAAGTATTTTAATTATTATTACTTAGTTTTTTCTCCAGTGCTTCAATACGTTTGTTTTGCTTATCCATAGCTTCTTGCTGCTCCTCAATATTTTTCTGTTGTTTCAGAGTATATAAAGTAAGTTCTTCTACTTTTTTAAGAAGAAGAATATTCATTTCTTTAAGTTCTATCCCATTGGCAATTGCCTCTTTTGTAGTAGGAACTTCAGGTAAATGACCTTCAGAATCGATGTAAGACTGCAGTTCTTGTAGCGGCATCAGCTTATAATCTTTTTCAAAAACATAATCTGCCCATCCATTCGCTGCTGCGACTTCCACTTTTACTTTTTCAGTTTTTATCCCGTCTTTTACGAACAGACGGTAATCTGCCTGGTTAAACTGGTTGATAGCATTGGTGCCCATCCCTATTTTTCCGATTGATGAAATATAAAATACTTTACTTTCTTCAGGAATTTCCCCGTTTAAAGTAACAATATCATGAGACGGGTGAATATATAATCCAGGATTTATAGGCAAAGAACTCTGTGAGTCCTGCAGATACTGCATGGTAAAGTAAGAATCTGCTCTTGAAATTCTGTTAGGCAGTCTGTATCCGAAATATAATTTCGGGCTATTTTGATTCCCGACTCCCGGTGAAGCAATATCTCCGGTGTAATAGGCAAGTCTAAGATGTCCTCCAATATTTACCAGAGAATTTCCGGCACTGTTACCAATGGTAACTTTTCCTGTTCTGGAAATAGCATCGGTAAGATTGCTAGGACCATCCCACTGCTGAGAAAAAAAAGAATTTACAGATAGGACGAATGCTGCTAATAAAGCAATTTTTTTCATGATATTAATTTTTTGATTAAGTTTTAAATGAATAAATAAATTTTAATCACACCCTACTGAAACAAAATAACATTCAGGTTATCATGTTTTTTTAATGTGACCGTTACAAACTATTTTTTTATGAATTTTTCCGTGAATTTGCCATGTTTTGTTTCTACGGTGATAAGATAAGTTCCGGCAGGAAGGCTTTTCACGTCTACTTTATTGCCATCTGCTCTGAGATTCAGCTTCCTTCCCGCCATATCAAAAATGTGCATACCGTTAATTTCTGAATCCGATTGAATAAATAATACATCAGAAACCGGATTTGGATAAATATCTACCCTTGCTTTCTCTTTGGCACCAAGATCTATCGTTAAAGAAATTTTTTGTGAAGAATTCTTTCTGCTCTTCAGCTGTTCTCCGATGTTGCAAGCCTGAATTTCTGCCAGATAATCAGATCCACTCATAATATATGTATCTGGTAATAGCGTAATGCTCTGCCCCGCTCTCATCGTGATATGTTTACCAGGATCTACTGTATAGGTATTTTGTGCAGTAATCGTATTGCTCACCTGATAGATGTAATTGTTATTTGTTTCCGGAGAAACCAATGTAATATCGGGTATACAATTGTTGCCTGAGCCATAAACCGGCTTTTCCACCAGCTGTGGCAGACCCGCCCCGGAAATCATCGGATTGCCTGACACATTGGATCCTAGGTATATATCATTCAAATGTAAACTAATACCCGGTCCGTACGCATCAGGATTAAGTATTTTGCTTAAATAGGGGCTGTTCACAACACTTACATAAATATCTCCATATTTATTTCTCTGTATGGCTCCGCAAGCATAACTGAGACTCGCAAGCAACATATAATTGATGTTTGTAGGAGTTGCAGACTGCAGATCTATGGCATATAAATTTTCTCTTCCAATAAATAAAACAGACGCATTCGAGTTAAATTCTGGTGAATACGAACTCAGTCCATTGATGACCAGTGAAAAATCTGAAGTAATTTGCCCTGTGCTGTCATTAAAAGAATACACTTTGTTTACAAAATCTGGATAACCCGACCAATCGCTTATGCACAAATAGTGGGAAAATTTGTCAGCTTCCATCAATTTGGGAGATGCTTTTATACTGAATACATGATCTGAACCCAGCGGAAATGAAAAATTCAGCGGAGAAACAATCGGATTTCCATTACTAAACCCTGCACTATTAACAGTATAAGCGTTTAAGTTCTGTCCATTCGGAATTAGTATCCACATGGTACCGTAAGAACTTGGAACTACAGTTATTGCTTCCGTAAAAAAGCCGTTTCCGCTGCTGTCTGTAACAAGAATATTTTTAGAATTATCCATCACTCTTCCCAGAGGCACACCAGAAGAATCCAGCCCTCCGAGAGACATATCTACAATAGAATATCTGAGATAATTACCATAACTGAACTGTCCGCCTATGAATACATAATATTGATTCGGGTTCGAAAGACTTTTCACAATAACCAACTGCTGCGTTGAAGAGTGTCCCGACATCCCCGAACCGTTATCCATCACCTCGTTATTCCTGTTCCAGACCGTTGTGCCGTCCGTATAGAAAAGCAATTTGCCGTTGCTGTCACTTACCGTACCCGCCGCTTCTGAGGGATACTGCCCTTCTCCCATCCGGCTTGTATTGACTACCATTGGCGAAGTTCCTGAGAAATTCACTGCTGCCAGCTTGCCAAAATGCCAATTATCATTTTCTCCTTGTGCAAATGCTAAAAAACATATACATAAAAGGAGCGCTACATAAAACTTTTTCATAAATAGTCAGGATCAGGAATTATTTATTTGATCTATTTTCCAGCCTGTCTATCCTTTTATTCTGTTCTTCGATATTTTTTTGTTGCTGTAAAGTATATAAAGTAAGCTCCTCAATTTTTTTCAACAATAAAATATTCATCTCTTTTAGCTCTATTCCGTTCTGAATGGCCTCCTCGGTGGTAGGAACTTCTGGTAAATGGCCGTTAGAGTCGATATAAAACTGAAGGTCTTTTAACGGCATCAGCTTGTAATCTTTTGCGAAAACATAATCTGCCCACCCATTATTTGCGGCGATTTCTACTTTTACCTTCTCTGTTTTAATGCCATCTTTTACGAACAGACGGTATCCTGTACAGCCTGAACAGTTCACAGAATTTGTACCCATACCAATCTTTGAAGTGGAAGAGATATAAAGCGTTTTACTTTCTGTAGGAACACTCTGATCTATATTGATCATATTATGTGAGGGATGAATGTATAATCCGTCAACGTTCATGATGCTGAAAGGCTGAGTAATATGTTCAATATCAAAATAAGAATTGACATAGCTTCCTCTGTTTGGTACAAAGTATCCGAATTTGATTTGGCCATTGACCATTCTCAGATTTCTTGATAAATTCAGCTGATCATAGTTTTCTGTTAATCCAATACTCACAGACCCTTTTCTTGAAATATGATCCGTAGTAGTGTTATTGCCAGTCCATTGCTGTGAAAATACAGAAGTTGAAAGCACGAGGAAAGCTCCTAATGTAAAGAATTTTTTCATAGTTATTGTTTGTTAATTTAGGTGATAAAGCTACACAAAAATATTTAATCACAAAACAATGAAAAAAAAAAAAAAAATTATAATAAATAAATAAATAAATAAATAATAATGTGCAATGACAGAAAAATAGCTGAACAGAAATTGATTCGGGAAAAAGCAATATCTACAAATCTGTGGACACCTTTTTTTAATAAAGCCAGTAAAATAAAAACATAAAGAATGAAAAAATTCCGGTGACGCAGGATTTACTGATAAAATGATGATTAAAACAAGTCCTTCCATTTCCAATAAATACAATTCCACAAGAGACAATTGCTGAAATAATGACAAAGCTGATTGTGCTTATTGACGGATGATTTTTTTATGTATGATTACTCAGTCGAAATATTTTTTTTAGACTGAAATCCAAACCTCATTTTTTCTCGTATATACAGGAGACACAGATTACATATATATTAATTTGATAGATTGTAGCAATAGAAATGTTGTTGCAATCTATTATTTTTTATTCAATTCGGTTGATCTAATCTTTAATTTTGGCAATTATCTTTTCTTTCTAAAACAGCCTTAATTTTATTCAACAATTTACTATGATCAGTCGATTTCGGACTAAATAGGAATAGTCCACATCATTGATACTACCTTTACCTCTGTCATTTATGAGAATTAAACCAGGGTAAAAGAAAGTCGGAGAACCCACTGGCAAGATAGATCAACGCCACAGAGATAACAAGGAAACAACGTCAAAAAATAAAACTTCACTTAAACCTCATCACCGTGAAAAGGTTGATCAAATGAAAAGGATAACATGAATGTAATTTTCTAAAAAATCCCGACCAAAAGCCGGGATTTTTTAATTGAATTAATTGAAAAAAAGAGATGTAAATAGCTCCTATTTAAGCATTGTATTCACCTTCTTTCTCTTTATGCCAGAATTTTACATTGGAGGCAACCACTTTTATGAGACAAATCCCCGGAGTATCCGTTCCTTCCGGAAACCATTGTTCAAGACCTTTCACCCACTTATCCTTCAGTATCTTCTCATCTTTCACAATCTCACCTCTACCTGCACATTCTATAAACAACATATCATCTGTCTGATAGATCAAATTCACGTGTTGATTTTCCTTTATCTGATCAACTTTATTACTGTCCTCATAGGTGAAAAACCATGAATCTCCGTCATACTCTACTTTTCCGTTGTTACTCATGGGTCTCGAGTGAGAAATCTGTTTACCGTCCTGTGTTACCATCATACAGAAATCCAGGTTTTTCATTTTTTCTGCAATGGTTTTTAATGATGCTTTTTTCATAATATTTATTTTATTGATCTGTTGATTAATAGTATCTGAAACTTATTTAGTGCAAAACAGACCAAAATCATACCGATTATTAAAATAATGAACAGCTTCCATGATAAAGAAACCATACCAACGATTTGGCCACACCGCTTCGTAAGTGCGAATCACTTTCACAAGAATCTAGTCTCACCGCTCTTTTCATGAAAACTGAACCCGACTGATAAAATTCTTACATTCCCAAAATAGAAATTGCACTTACAAGCGCTTTACCCGTGATCATTGACTTTACATTTCGGAAGTGAAAACCAGAGATAAACGGTCTATTCTTGCTGATGACAGATGATTTAATTGAATGACTGTCTGAATTCTAAAGGAGTCTGATTGGTCTTGCTCTTGAAGAGGCGGGTAAAAGACTGCGGATATTCAAAACCCATATGATAGGCAATTTCAGATACAGAAAGATTGGTGGTGGATAATATTTCCTTTGCCGTTTCGATGAACCTGCTGTGGATGTGCTGCTGGGTGTTGAGCCCCGTTAAAGAACGCAGCATATCACTCAGGTAGCTTGCAGAGACATTTAACTCATCGGCCAGGTTCTGCACCGTCGGCATTCCGTTCTGCAATTTCTCATCGTCATTAAAATGATGATCCAGAACTTTCTCAAACTTTTCAATGAGATGGTCATTCACTGCTTTATAGGTAATAAATTGTCGTTTATAATACCGGCTGCTGTAATTAAGGAGAAGCTCGATCTGCGAGATGACAATATCCTGGCTGAAATCATCTGTCCTGCTTTTAAGCTCTTCATCAATGATCTTAAACACTGCAAATAAAGTCTCCTTTTCTTTTTCTGACACCTGCAAAGCTTCATCCGTTGAATAGGAAAAAAATCCGTATTGCTTAATCTTTTTTGCCAAAGGATAGGAAAGCAGAAAATCAGGATGGAGCAGGATAAGAAAACCTTTGCTTTTGTTATTCTTAGGCTTCTCAAAAACCTGACCCGGAGCTGTAAATACAAGACCGCCTTCACCAAAATCATAATGATGCTGCCCATATTTCGCACTGCCGATGGTATCTTTATAGGCGATCTTATAAAAATCAAGCACCAGATTTTCAGATAGTTCTTCTCCAGGCAGCCTCATCTCTTCGAGACGGATAAAACTGACCAGCGGATGCTCCGGTTTTGCTAATCCGAACATCTTATGAAATTCAGATAATGACAGAAATTTATGCAGATGATTTTGATTGCTTTTCATTTCATTTAGCTTAAAAACCAACACCTGAATGACCATTTTTCAGGTGTTGGAAGTGTAAAAATAGTGAATTAATTACCACGGTGTTTCGCCGGAGACGGGATTATATTCTTCACTGATGAATTTTCCCGTCGGTCCGTCCTTGGCAATCATGGCATATTTTGCGATTCTTTTTCCTCCTTCTTCAACAGTTCCGGTACCTCTGTGATTATTGAAATCCGTAGCGACAAATCCCGGGCATACTGCATTGACTTTAAAGGGTGTGTCCCGGAGTTCGTATGCGAGATTGATCGTGTACATATTCATAGCAGCTTTTGAAGCAGTATAAACGGCAGCTTTATGACTGTAATAGATCCAACCGGGATCAGAATGTAACGTGAGCGAGCAGCCGCTGGAAGAAACATTGACGATTCTTGGCTCCTCAGATTTCCTAAGGAGATCCATAAAAGTCTGGGTCATTCTGATGACACCATACAGATTAGTATCCATTACTTTATGAAAAGCTTCTACCGGGGCTTCGAGCGCAGCCTGTGGCATTCCACCGTTTATTCCTGCATTGTTGATGAGCACATCCAGTACATCTGTCTGCTCTCCGATCTCTCTTCTCGCATTTTCTATGGAAGCACTATCGGTAACATCCAACCGGATGGCTTTGGTGTTTTCAAGACCTGCCTCTTTAAGTTGCCGGACGGCTGATTCACCGTTATCAATATTCCGGCTTCCTATAAAGACAAAATAACCGTTTTCTAAAAGTTGTTTAGCCGTTTCAAATCCTATTCCTTTGTTGGCTCCTGTGATTAATGCTGTTTTCATATTCATTTATTTTTTTGTGATTGATTGTGCAAATTCTTTTACGAAATCTTCTAATTTTACTTTTCCTAATGTGGGCTTATTGGCATAGAAGTCTTCATACAAGCTGCCGTCTCCCTGTGCTTTTTGCATGGCAACCATTCCTCTGGCAATCCATTCATTGATACCCGCAGAAAGCATTTGATCTAATAATTTTTCACCAGAAATGACGTTCCATTCCAAATCCGGATTGCCAATGGCTCTTCCTAAAGCAGCTGCAATCTCATTGGGAGAAACCTCATCGCTTGCAAGATAATGCACCGTCTTTCCCATGAAAGGCTTTTCCATTTCATCTGCAATGGCCGCTGCGATATCATACGGTGAAACCCAGGGTTCTTTCCGTTCTCCTCCGTAACTTTGAATAATTTTGCCCTGAGACTGTATTGTAGGAAGCCAGCGGTAGATATTGCTGAAGAATCCTACCGGACGCATAAATTTAATTGAGACATCTTCAGGAAGTGTCCGTAAGATCTGCTCAACATTGTAGTGAACCGAAAGACTCCCGGTGCCCTGGTCTGAGTGTGCGCCAATACTGCTCAAATGGATAACGTTTTTCACTTCCGATTGCAGAACAGCTGCAACGTACGTCTGAGCAATTTTTTTAAATTCATCTAAGAAATCGATGTCTTTATCAAAAAGACTTCCGATGCCTTCCCATGCTTCCATTAAATAAACTGCATCAGCACCGCTGAAGGTTTTACTCAAAAATTCTGCATCCTGAAAGCTTCCTATTGCTGCAACAGCGCCCAGTTTTTCTATTTCAGCTATTCTTTCTGCCTGGCTGCTTATTACCACAACCTGATTTCCCCGTTTTACCAATAATTTTGCAAGTGGCTTTCCTATATTTCCCAGAGAACCTGTTAATACTATTTTCATTGTTTTGATTTATAGTACAAAGTTGCATCAACCATCACTCATACGATTAACACAATCGTGGCAATACTTAACCAAAACGCTAAACAGAGCTGAACAGCAGTTTTTACAAGAATCAGTTTAAGAGGAAAGCTGTACAAAAAGGCATTGCACATTTTGGACGAATTATCTTAACAGCCATAATCTTCTCATGACGTAGAAATCAAACTTAATGAAGATTCCGGATCGTTATCGTCCAAATAATCATTACATAAGAATTCCGAAGATATTAAACGATGAGGAAGTCGCTTTCAAATGTTTGGCTTTCAACTTGCAGTCTATCCTTTAGCAATTCAAATTATAAACCGATGACTCCTGTAGAATACCGTACACTATTTCTGAGAAAGATCAATAGAAAAAAAATAATAACCGGTGTGTTGTTGGGGCTGTTTATTGTTATCGTTGCAACATTCGTCATCGTTTACACCTTTTTCAGCGAACAACTGCAGCTGCCTGATTACAGCTATGTTGTCCCTCTTTTTATGATCCAGCTTGCAATACTTATCACTGTATTGTTTCAGAGCATTTCTTTCTTCAGAAGTTATGAAAAAGTTCTGTTTTCTATGAACGATGAAGATTTGGAAACTTTGAAAAAAATAAGTGAGTCCCGATCCTGGCTAGACAGATATCTGCCGTCTTTCATTATTTATTCAGGAAAAATAAAGGTTTTTAAATGGTTGGGCAAATCTGAGTTTTACTTTAAAGAACTCAAGGAAATCAAAATTAAAACCAGCGTATTCACCCGAGGGCGCCAAAACAGACTGGTAATATTCAGCAAAGTAGATGGCGGTACCTTCTTTTTTGCAATGGATAATAATACGGTTCAAAGAAAACATCTGCTTGAAAAAGCGGTTGCCTATAATCCCAATATCATCATTGAAGGCGGGATGCATTAAATATCACTTTACAGAATTTTATTAAATAACCTGAGTTCGGATACATTTTCTTAAACGAAATGCAAAAAGATCAATTATCAAGAATTCAATTTTAAGATACATAAGGGCTTAAAACTTATCAAAGTAATACCATTTTTTTTTTAACGAAGGGCTTTTGTTCAGCTTAAAAACTTTCAAAAAGTAAAAAATATTTTGTTTTTTTTTACGATAAAGTAGGATGATGCTATCAATTAATTATTTAAACTTTTTTTTATTCCAATTGAGGTTAAATATTGTCTTGTGTATAATTTCTTTTCCCAATAAAATAATTCAATGATCAAAAAAATTTTAATCCCGACTGCGATATATGCTGCCTTTACGGTGCTTATCACCCTAACTATGCTTGAGGAGGCATCATTTATTTTTATTTTAATTGCTTTAAATATCAGCTTTGGTATTTTTATTTTATTTACTTTTTACCAAAACTTCAGGTCCGCCAGACGAAATAGTATCTTGAATAATCAAAATGTTCCGGATGAAAGATCAACAATTGAAAGAATCAGGAATTTTGACAGTAAAGATGTCTTAAAAATATCTCAAAGACCATTTCTGTTCGGTCTGGAAAACCGCTGGATCAGCGATCACGAATTTTATTTCGACCAAAATTTCTTTTACGCAGCAGACAAAGCGGGAACAGCACTAAAATACCCGCTTACCGACATTACGGAACTGAGCGGAACCGGAACTGTGATAAACAACAACCGAATCTGGAAGATTATATTGGGTACAGGATCAGAATCGTCCGAATATCATTTTGCGCACAACTTTTCCATCTGGAATAGAAACTTTCAGAATTTCTATACCACGGTAAAACGGATCCGTCCAGAAGTGATAAAGTCAGAATGGAGTTTGTGGCGGATGTAATTGATATGCCTTGAAAGAAGTTTTTCCTCACGGATTACGAGTACTCACTTCACTATGTTTTATCCTGAATCTTCTATGATTCTGCCGTATTTACAGATGTCAAAATTCTCCAGTCTGCCGACATTTTATAGGCACGATTCATTGTGATGACGGTATATCATCAAAGATTTAAAACCAATCCCAAACCTGCAGACCTGGACTGAATGACCGGATAAATGAAGGTAATGCCTTTCGATTCTGTGTTTTTGAAAATCTTACGGACAATGGGAAATATCCAGTACGCAATCTCGGTGCTCAGAATACCAAATCCGGCGCCTGCCACCACATCGCCAACCCAGTGTTTATCATTCAATGTTCTGTAAACACCTGTAAAAAAAGCGATGGGATATCCAGAAAGGGCAATCCATATATTCTCTTCCTGATATTCTCTGAATAAAAAATGGGCGGAAGAAAAAGCAGTCGTTGTATGACCGGAAGGAAAAGATAGCCTGTTCGATCCATCGGGACGTTCTTCTTTTACCAGATGCTTTAACGGCAAAACAACAGCAGCAGAAATCAACTGCGAGGTTCCGTAGATCATGGTTCTTTCCTTCAGATTATGCTTTCCTTTGATGCCCGCAAGATTATAACCGTAAACCATTGCTGCTGGAAGATATTGGGTATAGTTATCCAGAGTGATGTGCTTGGGTTGATGTTCTCCAATTTCATACTTTGTGGAACTGTTTAGATTTTTGAGCGCATCAGAACTTAGGCTTACGACTCCGAAGCCAATAAAGACTGTCGGAATAATCACTTTTTTGTAGCCCGGCTTGTACACAGAATCACCGAAATTTGCTACATCTTGTTTTTTCAGCTCGGCTGAGTCGGATTTAATCTGCCCAAAACAAATATTTGCACAGCTTAAAACAATGACGGTTACTATCTTCATGGCTGTTTTTTATCCATTAAATGTAAAAAAATAATATAAGATTTTCACAATCTGACAGGAGAAATGATTTGAAATTAAATAATAACCTGCTGATTTCTTTTTGTCTTGCCTTCTTATTTCTATTTCAGTCCATCTGAAGCGGATCATTGGTGTCCTGATACCTCGTATTTCAACTTCTTTTAAAATAGGCGATGCAGTTCCATATCGGTTTCATGATCTGAGTATTATTAAATTCATTAAAATTTCAGATATTTTACCTTAAATTTATCTGATTGGTCAATCAACAAATTGAACAATACTCAATTCACGCCTAAAAATTCTTACAGTTTTTATAATCACAATTCCTCACACCGGTGAGCTTGCAAAGCCGTTTTTATTCATATCAAATTTAAATATTTAAAGCAAATAAGATCCTGTACGTGCACTGATAACGCGCTACTTCTAAGAAATATAATCTAACAGGTAATCAAGCAGATTAAGATTCTTTCTCACCTGCTACACCTTTCCCGTCAATCGGTAAAATAAAGGAAAATAAGGTTCCTTCATCTGCGGAACTCTGAACGTGAATTTTTCCTTTATGAAGTTCAATAATTTCCTTGCAAAGATAGAGTCCTATTCCAAATCCTGCTATGGATCTGCTGTTGAGATCCGTTACCCGGTAATACCGCTCGAATATTCGCTGCTGATCTTCCAAAGATATTCCTATTCCACGATCCTGAACACTGATTTGTAGGCTGTTACCCGATATTTGATATTCTGCGGTTACAGATTCTCCGGAAGGCGAATATTTGATTGCATTTCCTATAAGATTATGTAGCACCTGCGATATCTTTTCCCGGTCAGCCAATATCGGGGTCTCACCGGAAGATTTAAAAATAAAGCTTCGGCTGTGATTGGTGGACCGCACTTCATCTTCAATTTCGGAGAACAACAACTGAAAATCAAACAATGTTTTTTCAATATGCATTTGCCCCGAGTCCAGTCTGGATACATTCAGAAAACCATTGATCATATTGTTCATATAATCTGTCTGCTTCAGACATTTTTCCAATATTTTATGCTGCATAGAATCTTCTTCACTTACATCCATCCGTTCTAAAATCTGAATATACGCCTTTAGTGAGGTAAGTGGTGTTTTGAGCTCATGACTCACCATTCCCATAAAATCGTCTTTCCTTTCCTCTTCTTTTTTCTGTTCTGTAATATCCCTAAGTGTACCGTTGAGACTCAGCGGAACCCCTTCCTGATCATAAAAAACCCTGCCGTTCGCTTGTAACAGTCTTATCTGTTCGTCTTTCTTATTTCGGATTCTGTATTCTGTGAAATAATGACCGTCTGAATTCTGACTCAGTGACTCCGTAATAGCCTTGGTAACATGATCACGGTCTTCCGGAACAATCACTTCCATTGCGAGGGCAAGTTCTAAATTTTCTTCAGAAGACAAACCAAACCAGGTTTTCAGGAGGCTGTTTCCGGAAAAGAGATGGGTTTCCGGCTGGTAATAAAACGTAGCCAATTCTCCCGCATCGATAGCCAGAGCTAACATAGCCTGGTCATTTTCGTTCTTCTGTCTCGCTAAAACCTGATGGGTAATTTCTTCGAGAATAACAAGAACTCCCGAAATATCACCGCGATCAGAAAAAATGGGTTGGTAAATCGAATTTACTACTGCTTCCCGTAATCCACCCTGATGATGAAGTTTCACCTTAAATTCGGTATTGATTTTGGGTTCGCCGCTGCGATAAGCCTCTTTAAGCCATTCATTTACCGACTGACCGCGCAATTCCGGACGGGCATCTTCGTGAGGATAGCCGATCACTTCAGATTCTGTGCGTCCCCATATATTGAGAATAGCCGGATTAGCGATTTCAATAAGATGTTCCGGGCCTTTCAGCATGGCAATTCCCACGGGAGCCTGTTCAATGATCATTCGTATAGATTTCCTGCTTTGGTCCAGTTCCTTTATAGAATTGCTGAGCTCTTCATTGGTAGAAGTAAGCTCTTCAAGTGCAGCGGCCATTTCTTCGTTCAGCGTACGTTCCCTCTCCTCTTTCTGTTGTATCTGCTGTACAAATTCCCGGCGAGAGGTCACTTCAAGTGCCGTATTTAGTATACACCACGTTTTACCGTTTCCGTCTTTCAGCGCTTTATATTCATAATCAAAATAATCGAGTACTTCTACTCCGTTTTTTACGAGTTTTGCGGGAGCCTCATGTACGGAATAATTTTTACCGGAATGCCAAACCTCCTGCAGCAGTGCTAAAAAAGGCTGTCCTTCAAGTTCCGGAATTGCCTCCATCAGCGGTTTTCCCACGACATGTGAGTCTTTGCCCCAGAGAGCCAGCATACCGGCATTTGCAAAACGAATAATCATATTTTCGCCCGAATAAATGGCAGTAGGTGCAGGAGATGACGTCAATGCTTGGATAATTAAATCCGTCGTGAAGCTATTATCGAACGAAGTTTCGTGGGTATTCATAAATACAGCAAAGATAGGGAAAAGTCTCTATCATTTTGAACAGGAAATATCTATACAAATAATTATAAATCTGTATTAAAAGAGCACATTGCCAACAGAAAGTCCTGTTCCTAACAATATCTCGTTATACAAGAGTCTATTTAAAGTAAAAGAATGGATATTATTAATAGATCATGCAAAAATAAGAAGGTCCTGTACAAACCATTCTTCCGAAGAGGAATTGATTAGAACTAAAAAGTCCGTGTTCACGGATCGTGAGACGGACTTTTGATCTAAAATTTCACCCTGATATCTTGGGGATCTTTCATTTTGATGGTGACTCTGTGGACCTCATCCAGAATTTCACAGTCTGCTTTTATGAATGTCTGGTCCTCTTGTTTTTCCAAAACTTCTACTCCTTCATATCCTACTTCGTCTTTTGAAATTTGAATGAAATAACGGCCATCCTCTTCATTTTGACTAAAATGTTCTTTTTTGAAATCAATAAACTGCATATTTCTAATGTATTGGTTAAGTACAAAACCTAGCAAATATTGTACAAATTCCACTTTAAGCCAGGAATCTTAAAATTCAGCTTTAATAACGAAAGCCGATGAATGATGCCGAAACTTATATCAAAAATTCCCTGAACCTTTTTTCTCATTAAAACTTTGACCCTTTTCGTTTATAATTAATTGTATTAAAAAAAAATGGCTATTCTTTTTAATACTTTAATTTTCTCATACAGCTGATTCATGTTTCAACATTATCATTAAAAAAACAGCGCTCTATAGTTTCAATTATTATGGTCTATTCTAAATCATTTTTGCAATTTCTTTCAAACTATATTTTCGTACTAAATCATTTTATACTGACATCCACATTCAGACTTTTAAAATCATTTTTTCGATATATTTTAAAAAAAAACACTTCCTTTTTCAAAATAAATCCCTGGCTATAAGTTTGATTTACAAAGCTTTTAAATGAATTCAACCTATTCATTTTCCTCATAAAAAATCATAAATTATGGTGAGGCGCTTTATGGCGGTATTTATTTTGCTTAAGATATTCCAACACCAATAAAAATATAGAATATGTTAGCAATGAATTTCCGTGGACCTTTCCGCGTGCGCGCTGATCGCAATATGCCGGAGCCGCAAATTGAACATCCTGAAGATGCCATCGTACGGGTTTTAAGATCATGCATCTGTGGATCTGATCTCCATCTTTATCACGGACTTGTTCCTGATACACGTGTAGGCACTACTTTCGGACACGAATTTATCGGAGAAGTCGTTGAAATCGGCTCATCGGTACAAAAATTGAAAGTTGGCGACAGGGTGATGGTACCTTTCAATATTTCCTGCGGAAAATGTGCCTTCTGTAAACAGGAACTTTATGGCAATTGTCATGAGTCCAATCCAATGGCAACTGCAGTAGGAGGTATTTTTGGATATTCACATACCGCCGGAGGCTATCAGGGAGGTCAGGCAGAATATGCCCGAGTTCCTTATGCAGATGTAGGACCGACTGTAATTCCTGACTGGATGGATCCCGATGATGCAGTATTGCTTACTGATGTGGTACCTACCGGCTATCAGGCTGCAGAAATGGCGGGTATTCAGAAAGGAGATACAGTAGTGGTTTTTGGCGCGGGACCTATCGGTATTATGGCTGCCAAATCTGCATGGCTTTTCGGTGCAGGAAGAGTTATCGTGATCGATCATCTGGAATACAGACTTGATTTTGTAGCAAAATATGCGCAATGTGAAGCCTACAATTTTAATAGTATTGGCGACCCCGTGGTTTTTATAAAAACTCAAACTGATTCTTTGGGTGCAGATGTCTGCATAGATGCCGTCGGTTGCGAGGCAAAAGGAAATCTGATGAATACGGTTCTGGGGGCAAAGTTACTGTTACAGGGTGGTTCTACAACGGCACTTCACTGGGCAATAAATTCGGTGAAAAAAGGAGGAATTGTTTCCATTGTAGGAGTATACGGTCCTACAGATGCATTGGTTCCTATAGGAAATGTGGTAAATAAAGGGATCACAATCCGCGCAAACCAAGCCGCTGTAAAACGCCACTTGCCTAAGCTGATAGAGCACGTAAAAAACGGTATTATAGATCCGAAACAGATCATTACTCACCGCGTTCCGATGGAAGAAGTTGCAGATGCTTATCACATCTTTTCACGAAAACTGGACGGATGTATAAAGACTGTACTTATTCCACCAACTGCTTAACAATTTCTTAACCAAAATATTACGATATGATTACCGACGAAACAAAACCCTCCGACTTTAAAAAAAGTCAACAGGCGGATCACAGCCAGATAAAAGGTTGGGGAATAGACGCCGATCCTGAAAATGATCCCGTGTATCCAATGAAAAAACGCACCAACGAAGAGCATGAAGGTTATTCTTGGGAAAGACCGGCACAGCAATCCGAAAACGTTGAAATACTGAAGTCCGTAGAGCGACCGAATTTAACTGCTGCCTTTGGAACTGCATCGCCACCGGAAGGTATAAACGGTGCAATCAGAAAATTTGCTTTCCGATACAGTGAATCCAGCTACGGAAGATGGCTTCCTCTTGTAATGGCAGACCGTATCGGCGCATTTGAAGGAATTATTGATGACTTAAAGAATGGTCACGTTCCCAATATATTTGCAGAACGGGGATGGGGAGCCGAGTGGAAGTACAACAGAAAGAATTTTATCCTGAAAGTAGCTTTCGCAGCGGCTGTTACAGCTGTTGGCATCACCGTATTGTCTAAAAAGAGAAACAACGATTGATTTGGTTATGGACTGAAGAATTTCAATCGTTTTATGTTTAAGACTTTCCTATCAAATCATTAATATGATTGTACACAAAAGCCTCTCAAATAATGGGAGGCTTTTGTGTGAATCTCTATTAAAATTGTTTAATTCTTAATCATCTTCTTTTTAATCATTTCTTTTCCGTTATCTATTAAGAGCAGGTACACTCCTTTTTGCAGATCGGAAACATCATAGTGCTCAGATTTTCCACTGAACGTTTTTATATGTTTTCCCGACATATCTATTACGCTTATGGTAGAAATTTTCAAGTCAGACGAAAGGAAAAGATGATCTTTTACAGGATTAGGATATATTTTAATTTTATCTGAATGCGACGCCGTATCGGAAGTGCCCATTACGCCTGATGTAATAGTAACATCATCAACTACTGCCCCGTAAGAAAAATCTCCTGCATCATCATAAACAAATCTCAGCTTAAAATTGGCATTTGCATACGGGGAGAGATTAATATTCTGAGCCTGATCATAACTTTCCAGATATTCATCAAAAGAAACCGGATCAAAGTCCCAATTTCCCGCTACCCCTACCATGCTAAATACCTGCACCCAATCAGTACCGTTGAAAACTTCTGCTTTAAGAATTGAATCATCAGTATCAATCATATTGGCATATTTGAAAGATAAATGGGGATTGGCAACAGAAGAAAGATCAATAACGGGTGAAATCAATTTAGCACTACTATTTAAGGAATTGCCACCCGCCGCATCATCATCAAAAAACGCAGCACCGCTTGGCAGTGAATTATAAAAAACTGATGTTCCTACCTCCCAATTGTATGGAGTATCAGGGTTTTCAACGGTCCAGCCTACTGGCAAAGAGCCGGAATTAAAATTTTCAGAAAAGACTTGTGCGTTATGCAAGCCAAAAGAAAAAACTGCTAAGAGTAAATATTTTTTCATAAATATTCATTTAATTTATTTCCAAATTTAATGATTTATTTCATGATAACGACTTTTTTTCGGTAAAAATTCATGACGCCAGTTTTCACTAAAGTTTCTATTGTTATGCTTTTCAGAATAATTCTTAACGCATCTTATCATCTTGGCAAGAAATTAGTTATAAATGGTAAAAAATAATATGGCTCCTAAAAGAAAAAATAAACCCAATTTGCTTATGATCATCCTTTTTTCCTTGATACCGATGATGATCATTATCTATGTGATCCTGCAGTTGGTGTTTCCTTCATTATTTCAGGGCATGCCTACAGGAGAAGTTCAACCCATTCATCCACAATAAAATATATATACTATGAATACGTACCATTTTAAAAAAGAAGATTTCGTCATTGCTGATGACGGAAGATACCTCATTGAATTTGATAAAGATACAGTCGGTAACGGAATTGATCTGGTGGTAGAAGAACTATTATCCGATGGAGAATACAGTCCGCTACAGGCAGAAATCAAAAGATTGGATGATAAAATTTTCATCCACTGGAGTACACCTTTTAACGGAAGAATTGTTTCCGATATTAAATATTAATCGGTTTACTTCTTTTCTTAATAAAGCTGCGCCATAACTAACCTTATCCGTATATGAATATCATTCAACAGTTTGAGTGTCCGGATAAGATAGTTATTGCCATCATTTACCTGTGAGAATACCTATTTCCCATCTGCTTTCGTTATTATAGGTGTCATCTTTCATGACCACTTACAGCCATATAACTGTCAAAAATATTATTTTTCTAAATTATAATTGTGCTTATTATAAAGCTTACAATTGGTATGAACATTCACGTAAATATTCTAAAATGAGGACGAGCAGAATAATCGTGAAACAAAATACAGTCAGTCATTCTATTCCGTTTTAAAAAAAAAAATAAGAATTAACAATATTACTTTAACCTGTTTCAATAATTTAAATGATCCGGCTCAACATACCGAAAATGCCTTTCATCAAGCGACTGATCATCTGATTGAAATACCATCATTCTATCTGCAGCCTGCTTCACTACCTTATTTTTACTGCGATCATCAACCATCTTTTGTAAGCTGAATCATTCAAACCCTGAAGGACAAACATTCTGAAAAGGCTTTTCGCAAACCTGAGACGCTTTCATCTTGTTTCTGGTACAAGCAATTAAAAATACTGTTATATCTTGAATATCAATTTCTTCATTTCATGTTTCGTTACCACCAAAAATTAAAACTGTTGCAAGATCCGGATGAAGTAACAGGTTTCGGTGAACAGTAAACATTTCTCATCTTAGTTTATACAAAAAAAATTCCTGTTTTTTTTAAAAAAAAGCAGAAGAAAATCCGCATCAGTACAAAAGAGTACAAACATTTAAAATTCACATCATCAGGATTATTACCACTTCTTCAACATGTATATAGTATGCTATAGATATGATTTTTATTCAATCATAATAACTTATAATTATTAAATTAAGCATAGATTATCATTTTTTAAAAATAATTTGACAATTTTTAAAAATTTTATTTATCTTTGAAGCACCAAAAAAAATCACTTAAAAATGATTTTTGCACAAAATATTTTTATGAAAAGCATTTATATTTCAGGAATACTCCTGAGCTTTTTTCTATTCTGTACGGCACTAAAAGCTCAGGAATATGAAAGAATCTGGGGTACTTATTTTGGTCCGGCCGGTACTTCTGCACAGGGAATATCTTCCCCCAAAGAAATGATGTTTGATTCGCAGAACAATATCTTTGTCAATACATTGCTTTACACCTCTTCGGCCACTCCGGTTACGTATTACAACCAATTTCTTGTCGGAGCCGGCAACCCCTACACGGTACAACAGGGAACTTACGGAACAGATTTAGCCATCTCAGCATCAGGAAACCCTTCCCTTTTTGGTTATTTTTCCACCAATACCGCTTCGAATGCCGGGACAGAATATCTGGTTGCTATAGACAGTCAGGAAAACAGACTTTATCTTTACCGCTCCAATTCTGCATCTACCTCATCACCAACTACAGGTACGTGGATCCAGACCAATCCGCTATTGACTTCAAAGAACATGCTGGTGAAAAAAAACCCAGCCGGAAGTGTCATCTGGTCGACCTTTTTGCCTGGTGAAATTGGCAATAACTGCGTCCGCCTGGATCAGTCCGGCAATATTTTCATTACCGGCCAGACACTGATGCAGGATCTTTCCACACCGGGCGTTTTGCAGGAGAATTTTGACATCATCTATTCGCAGGGAAATATAATTAAAAACCCTTACCTCGCAAAAATAACATCCAGCGGACAGCTTCTATGGGCAACCTATCTTCCTTCCGTGGTGACCAATATGATCCACTACAATGATTCTCTGTATCTCATAACAGGGACTAACCTCAACCCTTCGCTAAATACAATGGCTACGCCAGGAGTTCAGCAGACTTCAACTTCTTCATTCTCGATCACCAAGATGAATGCAGTAAACGGGCAAAGAACCTGGGGAACGTATTATGGACCTTCTCTCAATTCATCTTTTTATTTGCTGTATGATCTTGATGCGGACGAGAACGGACTTTATCTCACCGGTACTGATTATAATATGGACAGCTCCAATTTTTTTGCCACTCCCGGAGCTTACAAAACTCAGGTGACCGGGGGAAGTGATCTGTTCGTCACCAGGTTTTCTCATTCTGGAAATCTTGTATGGAGTACGTACTTTGGTGGAAATGGTAATGATATCAATACGTTTGATAAAGTTATTGATGTGCAGGACGGAGAAATCTTTATTTCCGGAAGCACGGAGGGATCAACCAACAATTTGGCAACTCCGGGTTCTTACAGAGATGCCCCCGAAAACATGAACGCCAATACCACCAATCAGTTTTTTGCCAAGTTTAATACTCTGGGAAACCTGATGTGGAGCTCATATTATGGAGGAAGCTCCACCACAACCGCACATTTTAAATCGATCAACATTACGCGGAAAGGAAACTCAATTTTTCTTTATGGAAGCACAAATGCCAACTCTGGATTTTCCACGGAAGGATCTTTCATGCCAAGCAGAATCCCCGATACAGGATTTGAAATTAATGGTTTTTTTGCGAGGTTAGATTTAAAACAGGGGCTTTCCACCTCTGAAAACAATCTGTACAAAAATTTGATTCTGTACAACAATCCCAACAACGGCGTTTTTACAGTCGCTGGAGATATCCTTACAAAAGAAAAATTTGCACTCACTATATTGGATGCATCCGGAAGACAGGTTGCCAAAGAGATACTTTCCAATTCTGAAAAGCAAAAATTTGACTTCAGTGGAAGGCTTTCCGAAGGCAATTATTTAATTCAGATCGCCGATCCTGCCGGAAAAACAGTGAAAGTTTTCAAAATGTCGGTAAACCTTTAATTAAAAATTTTTCCCTTTACAACCAAGAGACCCGCCAATCAACATAAAAATTTTAATAATTTAATACAATTTCAATCATGAAAAAAACAATCTTATCAATTCTTATTGTCGCATTTTCATTTACCATTTCCTGCTCAACAGAGCAGACAGCAATGCAGTCGGTAGAAAGCATGAAAACCGATGAACTGAAATCTTTTGACTCGGCTTTGAAAAGTCTCATGGCTCCGGAAAACAGATCTACTCCCGAAGAAGCAGCACGTTTTGGCGCTCAATTAAATGACAGAGCTTTGGAAATTCTTTTCGCTGCATCAAAAAAACTGATCCGCTCCACCAATGACTCATCTATCAATTTGAATGCAACGAGCAGACTAGAGAAGGAAAAAATCATAGTACAGGCTACGGACAGCTACTTTAAACAGCTGAATTTAATTAAAGCAAATCAAAAATCACAAAATTAAATTATGAAAAAAATACTATTTTCACTGGCAGTAATTTTAGGGGGAATATTGTCTGCACAAGGAACCATCAACATCTTCAATTATACGACTTCTTTTAATTTAAGCAACTCTCTGGTGGCCTACAACTCGACTTCTCCTGGATGCTACCCGAGTATTTCTGGTACAAACCACCCGGTTCCGGTTCCGAGTGGGGGAAGTGTTCAATACACCAACTTCAATACCACTCCGGCAGATTATCCGCCGATCAACACATGGACTATCTACAGTGCAACAGGAGCACCTTCGGTCCAGACTCCGTTTTCGCCCATTCTATCAGTTCTTTCAGGAACCACTACATGGCAATTGAATAAATTCTCTTTGAGCGATCCCAATGGAGCGCCGGTGCCTTACGGTGGCGCAACGATAGGGGTGATAGGATGTGGTACCCCACTCGTGAGTACGATAAGCCCAACTCCAGCTATCCCATATCCTTTCCAAGCATTCTGGTTTATCGCTGGTGGAGAAACCTATTTTATTGTTCAATAAAAAAATAACTTATGAAAAAACTACTCGTTTCCTTATTTTTATTCTCTTTAGTAGGTGTCATCAATGCACAGGGGAAATTATATTTACAGAATTACTCGGTTTATGATCTGCAGATGCGTCTGGAGGCGCAACATATTACCAACTGTACCCCTGAAATAATTGGAAGCCTAAGCTTTCCTGCCAGTACTCAGGACATTATTGAAAATTATAATGACAGTGCTCCGTTTGCAATGTCATGGGGCGTTCTTCTGCCAGGAGCAAGTTCTGCAATCTCTCAGCCTGTTCCGGGATCCGGTTTGCTAACGACACTTTCTTCAATTACACAATGGAGGTACTGTTGGTTTAAAACCTTTTATGCAGGAACAATAACGGCCACCAACGATGTGGATTTTACGATGGCAGATCCAAATAACCTACCATGCAGCTTTACGGGAACCGACTATATTGACGGAAATCTTACAGATGCATTCTGGTTTACGATACCGTCAATGAATGCAACCTATCTTGTCATTCAGTGATTTTATAAAACCTCATGTGAATAAAGGAAAGCCTCAAGGGAATTCGTGAGAATTTTTGCGAGGCTTTTTTATCTTAAACATCGTATGGCAACTAATACTTATTCGGGATAATCCTGCAAGATATCGATGCGTAAATTCTTAACAGTGACGGGATATGACAGTAAAAACACATGACTCATCTTATTTAAGTGTATTGCTATTTTATTAAATAATGAGTGACCAGTAAAGCATCACACAATTTCACTCCTTATCTTAGTAATATTGACACGGTATTTTACCCATTGATTCCAGAAAAAATAAAATCTGTCATCATAAAATGCCAAATAATGCGTTTAATTCTTAAATTTGACTGATGCAAAAATATTTTTATCTCATTATCATTTCATTTTTCCTTACCAGCTGCTATACGTATCAACGAAAAAAACAAGCTGTTCCATTTCCCAATGGTCAGGAATCGGTGAAGAAAAAAGTTGACGATCAGCCTGTTTCGGATCAGAAGAACAATATGACTAAAGCCGATCGCAGGAAATCACAGCAAGCCACAAATGAGACCGCCGTGGTGCCGATAAATATTCAAAATGAGCTTCAGCCATCTAAAAATTATAAGATAAAAGTAGACGGCAGAACTTATAAAGTAATCGTCGATAAGTGGGAAGGTGACAGTCTGGTTGCGCATCCTGTCCGCAAACCTGAAGGAATTCTGAAATTCCATAAAAACCAGATCAATGCCGAAACGATTACAGAAAGACGTTTTTCAAAACCATTATCAGATATTATCACCGTGGTTACTTACGCAGGAATCGGAGTTGGAGTCTGGATGCTTCTTCGCTGATTCAGAATTTTAGATAAAAAAATATCTGCTGAAGTCTTCAGGGCTTACCAATTTCTCATATCTAATATTCTTGTCTGTGAGTGTTTGTACTTGATTGTTTTCCTTCAAGAGAATTGATGGTTATTTATTTTGTTCACCTTAAATTTCATCATAATGGAAATGCTTGAGATCAGATATCACATCTATGATGTTTAAAAATCTGTTTGTGCTGAGTTATGAAGTACGTTTTTGGTACAGATAGCCCGTAATCAGCGATACTAATGCAGGTAAAAATAATATAAATGCTACAGTTTTGAGATATTCATGCAGGACTAAAGCTGCTGAAATGAAGATCCATCCTGCCAGAAAATAATAATTTGCCGTAACTAAATGACGGTGTTCGGAATCATCTTTATAATAAGGAATGATGATAAAACTGATATGGGCAAGAATGGCTCCGGCCAAAATATCCGTCATATGATGCTGGTACGTCGTCAATGTGGAAATCCCAATCATAATCAGCCAGATCATTAAGAAAATACGCCATCTTGAAAGTTCTTTAAATACAGACCAGAATATAAAGGCAAAAGCAATATGCAGCGATGGTGACTGGTTGAAAGGGGAATCAAATGTTTTTAAAAATGAAAAGGGCAGCCTCAAAACACTGTGGGAGACTTCAGGTTTTGCAAATGAAAACCGTAAAGGAAATATCATAAAAAATATTCCTGCCACAGCAATCACAAAAAGCATTCTCCAGGATAATATCTTTAATTGATATTTATTTTTACATAAAAAAAACACGAGACAGAAAAATAAGCCGCTTGCCATGTAGGGAATGATGGACAGAGGCAGGAACGGAATCGATTTTTCAAAATCAAAGGTGAATGACGGCACCCGATCCAAAGAAGAAGCGTACCAGGTCGTAAATTTGTAAACAGATATAAATACAATGGTACATACAGTGAGAGCGAAGGCCTGTTGCCGTAGTTTCAGTTGCTTTTCAGTCATTGCTTTTCGTAACATAATAAAATAAAGATTGATCGCTGAGAGGCTGAAATTATCTTACTTGGCAGACCTTGCGTTATTGGCGGTCTTCTGCCTGATCCATTGTACAGATCTGTCAAAAGGCTGTGTATCCTGTGCAGATGATGTATTGTGCCCTAATGCTGGAAACAAAAGATAATCAAAAGATTTGCCCTGAGCTTGAAATGTATTTAATTGATCGATGCACAGTTTAACGGGGATCTGTATATCCTTCCCGCCAAAAAGCCAAAGCCCGGGGATGGAGAGTTTCTGAAGATAATTTTTGGGGTCTGTCGCTGCAAACTGGTATTTGTCCGGATCGTTCTTGATATGCTCACGGGCTTCTGCCTCAGTATGATTTTCCCAGAAATTGTTGTTTCCGTTTGTATAAAACTGAAATCGGAGTTGTTCTAATGTGGTAATTGTAGGGCAGCTGAATAAAACCATAAATTTTACTTTTGGATTTTTACTTGCCGTGATCGGCATAATCCATCCTGCCTGACTGAACCCCATTAATCCTATAGGCGTGCTGCCATTTTTTAAATAAGTGCTAAATGCATTTACAGCTGCATCGGCATCCAGCGCCAGCAGATTAAGATTGAGGCTATCAATATTATTGGTTCCAACAGAAGGCCCTGCATAAATACCGCCGGAATCCCCTACTCCACGCTTGTCATAAGTGAGTACAGCAATACCTTCTTTCGCAAGCCTTTTTGCAAATTCTATTTCTCTCTTTACCGGGTCAGATCCATGCACAATGACAACGGCAGCAGAAGGATTTTCGGGTTGTAGAACAGAGCCTGCAAGAGTGACACCCTGGCTCGTAAACTTTACTTCCTGAATGGTAAAATCCGTAGATTGCGAAAATAAACCAACAGGAAGGATCATCATTATGATCACCCAAGAAATGCTATAAAAAAAATTAATCTTCATGACGATTGTGTATAAATTTAGTTTTAAAGAGTTTTACGGTATCACCTTATCGTTAAATGCCCATCCTAAACATTATTCTCTAATAGGTATAACCCTAAACTTTCACAGAAAATAATCTTGATATCATCTTACCAAAAAAGAAGCCAAATATACGGGTATAAATACCCTATTTATCAATGTGCTTTATAATATGTACCTCTGACTTTAATGATGTTTAATAAAATTTCATGAGATTTAATAATCGAATTAAGCGGAATATAAGTTTAAATTTCGCAGGACAAAGCGCACTTCTTCAATATTACAGTTTGCTCTGTTGATATACCTCCATTGTATTGAACAGACTGTATAAATACTTTTCTTCTTCTTTTGGTACTGCAATAAAATTGAAGTAATTTCTGTAAAATTTTCTCGTGATACTTCTCACAGAGCCCTGAGTTCACCTGCCAGGAATCCCAATAGTAAAGCCCGATTAATTTTTAATAAAAAATATTATTTTTCAGTTTTATATCACATAAATTAGTATTTTTAAACTTCAAAACTAAAACCATGCACCAAAAAACATTACCTTCCCAAAGTGAGGTCCTACAGGGCTTTCATAAAACTTCCGGATTGAAACATCCGTTCTCTATTCATCCACAATTATTTTCAATTTCTCATAGAATATGCTGCAGGCCGTAATATTTTTGTCTGAAACAGATTCGCAGTACCATACCCATGTATAATGAGTAGGCAACTGTCATAAAACTAATCACCATTAAAACACCAATTCATGAAAGCAACACTGCTAAACATCGTGGAGATATTAAAAGAATATCTTCCCCAAAACAATATGCCGGAAATATTGTTTGATTCTACTCTGACCAATAAAGAATACAACGACAAAAGGCAGATTTTCAATACCTATTACCAATTCCGTCCGACGGCAATTGTATTCTGTACCAACACAGAACAAGTATCAGAAATCATTCAATGCATCAGACAGTACAACTACACAGGTCCTCTAAGAGTTCGTTCAGGTGGTCATGATCATGAAGGAGAATGTTCTGCAACTGATGCCCTTGTGATAGACCTTTCAAAAATGACCACGGTCGATATTGAGGCCGATAAAAATTATGCGACAATCCAGCCCGGCATTATGTTTATTGATCTTATTCAACAGATGAATGCCAAAAATGTCGGCTTGCCTCATGGTACTTGCTATTCGGTACGCATTGCAGGATTTACATTTGGCGGCGGATGGGGACCATGGACCCGACAGAAAGGGATGGGATGCGAAAGCCTCGCCGGCGTAACGATTGTCTTAGGCGACGGCTCTTACCGCACCATCATTGATAATAAACTTATCCCGGAATATGAGGGTCATCCTGTGTCAGATCTTAATGAAGAAGACCGCAAAATTCTGTGGGCTTTGCGCGGTGGCGGTGGGATGAGTTACGGTATTATTACCGCACTTATTTATAAAACATTCACCATGCCGGATTTTACGACCAAATTTACCGTTGCATGGGAGCAAAAATTCGGACAGAATATTCCTCCTGCAGTTGACTTACTTAAACGTTGGGAAGAACTGATAGGGTATAATGAAAATCCTGACCTGCTGGGTACCAATCTTAAAATAGTTGGCAAATTCAAAGACCTGCAGGATACCACTCCGGTAGAAGAATCTTTACATGACTGCTATTTCTACGGATATTTTATGGGAAGCCGAGAAAAATTCCAAAACCAGCGAGAGTTTGAAGCAAACCTGCTAAAAATCATCGAAGAAGACTGGTTTCCTGAAAATCAGTTTGGACAGTACAACGTTAATTTTGAAGACAGTATTGAGGCTGTATTATCCAATAACGTTACCAACAGCTCGGGTAAACTCACTGCCGTACCTGACAATAACAGAAGACAATGGAGTACATTTTCTGCTTGGGACAGAATCGTGAAATGGGATACCAAAGAAGAGAAAAATCCGCTGCTGGAAAGTATATACGACACCAGCTCTCTACCTCCACATTTTCAAGCTATTCCGCCGGAAATTGACAAACCTGCACCCCACAAAATCACTTCACGGTTTGCCGTAGTTACCGATGACGAAAATCTTGCCTCACAAAGAAGAATAAAGTTAATTGAAAGTCTGGAATCCAGCCTTCTCATTACCGAAGGAGAAAATCAGGGTATGAGTACCTATTTTACTTTGGGAGCCATTACCGGAGCCTATTATCGTGATTATGATTTTAATGCGAATCAATTTCCGCAAGGAAGTTCTTTTGCATATAAAAAATGTTTCTACACAGTTCAATATCAGGCTTGGTGGGACAATGACGGTAAAGAAAATCCAAAAGTACAGCCCTACGTAAACCGTGCAATAGACTGGCTGGAGGTATGCAGAAATTATGAAATACCTGCTACTTATGGTGCTTTTATCAGTTTTAAAGACGACAGTATTCCTACAAGGGTTTATTTTCAGGAAAGTTACGACAGGCTTAAAGAAATAAAAGAAACCTATAGCCAGGATCCGGACAATAGGCTGAGCAGCAGAAAAACGATCATCTGATAAATTAATACCTTATCAATTCTACAAAAGTTTTCCGAAAATCAAGCGTGGAAAAATATATACAATAAATTCAACTAATAATCAAAAACTTACGACATGTCAGAAATCAAACAAGTAATTATCCATCCGGCCATAGGAGTTGCCAGAGTAGGAAACAGTCCGCAGGAATATTTTCTTTTGCCGGATCTCATTAACCAACCCATCACCGATCCCGGTAATTTCCGAGATAAGGAAGGCCGGATCAAACGGCAGGCTGCCCGTTTCCGGCTCTACGGTGCAGATGAAAACGGGAATATCATCCGGGAACTTACTGCAGAAGATGGTGAGATCACCTGGACCGTACATGTGGCCAATAAAAAAGCAGCCTGGTACAATTTTGATCTTGCTCTGGATATCCCCCAGGCTACCGGTGTATTTTCCGGATATCCGCCGGTGGAAAGCAAATTGCGCAATCTAAAGATCAATGATGCAGACCGATACAGACTTATCATCGACGGAGGTACCATAGCCATTTCCGGAGTTAACACCAATATTGATGGCAATGACCAGGACTTTGCTTTTGACAAGGGCACTTTTTATTCGCCGGATGGTAAGGACAAACCCGTTTATCTGGGTGAGCTGCGAACGGATGATCAGGGCAGTCTTCTGTTCCTTGGCGGTTATGGTCTGTCTGCATCCTATGATAATGAGAGTGCTGGTACCTTTGCCAATAATGATACATGGCATGACGATACTTCAGACGGGCCGGTAGATGCAAAAATCAAACTTCAAACGGGAGAGGTACTGGAAGCTACCGGTGCATGGGTACTCACCGCACCTCCTGATTATTCCCCAGGAATACAGGCATTTGTTACAGGCTATGATCTTCTTGCACAGACAGCTGCTGACATGGGGCAATCTGTACTTCCTGAAATTCCTGAATTTTGGGAACATATCTACCCGATGCTGGAACGTATGCCGCTCAACGGCTGGGTAAATGCAGGCATTTTCAAGCAAAATGGCTGGGGAAGCCCCGGTGATCTTTCGACACCGGAAATGGCAGCAAAGCTATCTAGTGCTTCCGATGAATACTTTGAACTTCGCCAGGCTATTTTCCGTCAGTTCAGGAATCCTGATTATTTAACCATGCAGGCAGAACTATTTCCTCCTGTTTATGGTGACGGTTTGCAGGGCTTCAAAAGCAGCGATACAGACCCTCGCAATTTTATGGCAGTGATGCCTTTTCAGTATCAATATCTGCAGCAGTGGGCCAATGGAAATTTCACGGTAGGAAAAAGACCGGAAACCAACAGCTGGCATGACCTCACCCCAGCCGAACAGGCTGCCTATCTGGATCGTACAGCACTGGACGAAACTATCGGCGGGCCTTTCCATCCGGGATGCGAATTTACCTGGCCGATGCGACAACCTCTGTTATATTCCGCTCCTTTTCGAATCAAACGCCGGGCAGACGATCCACTGACCTACGGACCTGTACTTAACTCGAAGATCGCGCTGGAAATCAACGGACCTCTTGATGGCTCTGCTGCCGGAGATATTACCAAATGGATGGCAGTACCTTGGCAGACAGATACCTCCAGCTGCCTGAGTGGTTATATTGGTATTATGGGACAGTATATACCAACATTCTGGCCGGTGCGGGTGCCCAATGACGTACTTACGGAAGCAGATTATGAAATCATGATGAATGAAAATTCCAGCTTAGAAGAAAAAAATAATGCTTTCAGCAACCGGGTTAAATGGCTGCGTGGTATTGTATATCAGTATGGCTACCCTCCGGTGAAGGTAAGTCCTTATACCAAAGGCATCAATGACTTTATCACTCAGTGGCCGGATGTGGGTATCCTGGTCCAGAAACAAGGGAATGGTGATGCCAATTTCCCTGATAAGATCTGGGTGGAAAATGGCCGAACGATAGGAGAAGAACAGTCTGTTTCAAAAGAAATGCTGAAGGCAGATTCAGATCAGGAGAAACAGCCTGAAGATTCCGGATATTTGTGGATGGTAGACCGTGCAGAAAAGAGAAGAAAAGGATGATAACAGATGTGCTGATTATAGGTAACGGTCCTGCCGGATTGGCTGCGGCTATCACTTTGCGCCAGCACGGTGTATCGGTAGCTGTAGTTCACAGACCGCCTGTTTCCACCAGTTTTCAGGTGGGAGAAAGTCTTGCTGCTTCCGCAAGACATTCCCTTATGGAGCTCAGGGTATGGGATGAATTTTTAGCTGCAGAGCACTCACCATGCTCTGGCAATTCTTCTTCCTGGGGAGATGACAGGCTGTTTTTCTATGATTTCATCCAGTCGCCATCCGGAGAAGGATGGTATGTGAACCGGGCAGCTTTTCAATCGATGTTACTTGAGAAAGCAATAGCCGCCGGAGTCAGGTTTATCGAGACGAAGCGTGCCTTCAGACTGATACGGGAAAACAGGCTTTGGGAGTACACTGATGGTCACATACGCCTTACAGCAACTACAGTAATTGATGCCAGTGGCAGGAACAGCTGGCTGAGCAGACAACTGGGGATCGCACGTCTTCGGAGGGATCATCAGATAGCGGTGGTGAGTCTGCTCACTTCCGATGATCCCGTAAAGAATCATCAAAGTCTCATTGAAGCGGTTCACGATGGCTGGTGGTATGTTGGTGATGGTGGAGAGGGAAAGGCAGTACGTATTTTTTTTACTGATCCTGATCTCCATGACCGGACGGACTGGCTGGATCCCCTTTACTGGTGCGAAAAAAGCAGGCAAACACGCTTTGTAAAGCACCGTGTTCCGGTGCATCGTTACAGTCATGTATTGCCTATACAGTATACCTCAGCCGGAAGTCATCATCTGGAATCTTATGCCGGTGAAGGCTGGTTAGCGGCGGGTGATGCTGCATGTGCTTTTGATCCGCTTTCGTCTCACGGTATCGCTTTCGCACTGCGCAGCGGGATTGATGCGGGTATTGCTGCTAAAGATGAACTGGCGGGTATTTCATCAGCCGGGCACGAATATGATGAGAAGATCCGCCTCGCTTTCCGTCTGTATGGAGAGCAACGTGCAGATCTCTACCGGAAGGAAACCCGATGGAAAGACCAGCCGTACTGGGAAAGAAGACATCAAGATCAAAAACCAGCAGCAGCTGAAAGCAGCATGATGGATTGAAAACAGTAGAGTCTGCTATTCATTGACCAGTGACTGTTTAGCTTTAAACGGCATTCAACATTCCAGAGAAAGGCCTGAGGATTATTGATTTTTAAATAAAATAAAATATCCACCTGATACTGATATCCGTCCGAGACTGTCTGTTAAAAAGGATTTTCTCAATAAGTTTAAATACAGAAAATAAACTTAAATGCTGTAAAGATTATTTTACAGCATTTTTTGCTCATATCAAAAAGAGTACGGTTTACCGGTCTGAATGATTCATGATCAGATCAACGTGAATTCGGGAACAGTAATCTCTTTAAATCATTATCAGTCAACCCCAACTGCATGATCCATTGCCCCGGAGTTCAGCCGAGGTATCTGTAAAGAGGTAAAAATTCTTTAGCAAAGATTTAAGTAAATTTTGGCTGAGCCATACCTATTCTTATAGGGTAAAAGAGTGTACAACCCATTTCTGTTGATAGGATGAATCTGCTTATCCTGAATTCCGGTTCGTTAAATTGCATGCTTAAAAAAAATGATGCGGATCAAGTGAAAGATTCATGCGGGTGAATGGACTAATTCATGCGGATGATTTGAAAGATTCATGCGGATGAATTGAAAGATTGATGCGGATAAATAATCAAGACTGTCCGGACGATTTGGTAACAATAAAAAACTTCCACTGTACAATTGAAGGGCTGCAGTAGATAATCTGTGATAATTAACGTAAGGTGAAATAAGGATCAGTAATCTCTTTTAATCATTATCTGTCCACCACAACTGCATGATTCATAGCGCGGGAGTTCAGTCTAGGCATCCATAAAGAGGTAAAAATGCTTTAGCAAAGATTTAAGTAAGTTTTGGCTATAGCCTAAAGTTTTTCTGTATAGTACAACTTGCTGAAGCTGATTCGTATTGACAGGATGAATTTTCCTTATCCCGAAGCAAGGTTATGAGTAAGGGAATGGTCTGCCCTTTAATCTTTAAACTTAAAGATTCTCAATGTAATTATTTGCACTGCATTGTATTGACTGTCCACGTTTTAATCATGGTGGGTCACCACATTTTCCAGTGAACTTTTTTCAACATCGGTTGTAAATTTTTTAAGTACACTGATCTCACCATTCGCTTCAAATACCACCGCATGCACCTCATCAATATCTCCAATTCCCTGCTGCCGGATTTCAGATAAAATTTCCTGTTTGGTGACCAGCTCCTTCTCCATATTGTGTTTCAGATAACTGCCCTTATAAAACAGTAATCTCGGTGACGCATTCAGAAGTTTGTCCATCATTCCAGATCTGCGTGAAAGCTTCGCAAACAGCAGCTGCATGGCAATGATGAGAAGCAGTACCATGGTACCTTCTGCAAGATTCACCTGACCCAGCATCATATACGCCAAAACCGATCCCAGCGTTACTGTGACTACAAAATCAAATGCGTTGAATTTGGCAAGTGTGCGCTTTCCGGAAATTCGTATCAATGCAAAAAGTGCTACAAAAGAGATGATGGTGAGTAATGCCACACGGCCTATGCCGGTCCAGTTTTCAAAAAAAACATTTGTCATTCCTTGATTTTAATATTAAAATTTCGATTCTTTCATTCTCAGATGACTGTCCCTGCAAATAGCTCACCACCTGCATACGGTGTACCGGTATTATCTGCACTTTTCTGATAAATCAATACAACCGGGATCTTTTTTTAATGAAAATATTTTCAGAAAGATATTCACTTGTACCGTTTTGCCTTTGTGCTTTATCTGAAACGGTGATTGGCATCGCTGCTGATAAACATGGTATTTTTCTCCTCAGAAATGATAGCTGTAAAACGTTCATAGTGTTTTAGCACATCTGAAATAAGCTCGTTTTTGGTAAACAGCCTGATGTCATACCCTTCTCTGTTGTCGCCGAAATACGATTTCGGATAAAAGATAATACCTTCCTGTGACCCTGGGAGATTGTCCTCGTTTAGAAGATGTTCTGAAACAATTTTCGAAGTGCTTTCTACGCCATATATAAAATTGTTGATGACATCATACCGTATTTCGATTTCTATTTTCTGAGGACTGTTTCCAGCATTGATCTTTGCTTCAATACCATTGGCGGAAAATTCTTCTACAAGCTCTTGAAATGCTTCTTTCACTGTAGTTTTGATATACAGTTCTGTAGATTCCTGATCATTGAATGAGACCATCTGCCGGAGTCTTTCTTTCCAGTGTTCTCCGGACCAGGGAACCGTGGTAGATGAAAAATCCTTTTCGTAATATCCCTTATCTATAATCAATGCTTTGGTAAGGCTTACGATAAACAACAGCATAATGATTGAAAAAGGCAGAGCTGTAATTAATGTCATGCTCTGCAAAGCAGCCAGACCTCCTGCATTCAGCAGCATTAAGGCTAACACTGCGAGAAGTGCTCCCCAAGCGACAGTCTGCCATTTGGGCGATACTTTGGCGTTCTTCGTGGCAATACTGTTCATCACATAAATTCCGCTATCTGCAGAGGTGACAAAGAAAATAATGATAATTCCTATAACCAGAAAGCTGATCATTTTTGTAAATGGAAGATATTCTAAAAACTGGAACATCAATCCATCCGGATCATTGGCCATTTGACTCAGATATCCGTTGGCTGCATTCATATCAAACCAGATAGCACTGTTTCCAAATACCGACATCCAGATAAAATTGAAAAGAGTAGGCAATATCAGAACGGCACCAATAAATTCCCGTATTGTTCTTCCTTTGGATATTCTTGCGATGAAAAGCCCCACGTAAGGAGACCAGGAGATCCACCATGCCCAGTATAATATAGTCCAGTCATGAAACCAGTTTTGGGTATTCTCTTCATAAACATGCGTATTGAAGGTAAGGCTGAAAAAACTGTTGATGTACGTTCCCACGCCTTCGGTAAAACTGCCGATCAGATAAACGGTAGGACCACATATCAATACAAAAAGCAAAAGTACAACCACTGCAATGATATTGATATTACTCAGGATCCGCACGCCTTTGTCTACACCTGAAATCGCAGAAATGATAGCTAATGAAACCAGAACGGTTACAATAACAACCTGATACAGAAACCCGGTCTCCGGTAAAATATTCAATTTTACAAGACCTGAATTGATCTGCACAACTCCAAATCCTAAAGTAGTAGTAATCCCGAAAAATGTACTGCAGAGGGCAAAAACATCAATCATATTTCCCCATTTTCCTTTGATTTTATCTTTCAGCAATGGGTAAAAGCAGCTCCGTAATGATAACGGCAACCGATAACGGTACGAAAAATAAGCAAGAGCAAGTCCTACTACTCCATAAATCGCCCAAGCATGAATCCCCCAGTGAAAGAAGGTATACAGTTGTGCATTCTGAGCCCTCTGAACCGGTGATCTGGATGAAAAAATCTCATTGGAATAATGCTGCATTGGCTCAGCAACGCTGAAATACATTAATCCAATCCCCATTCCTGCTGCAAAAAGCATTGAAAGCCATGAAAAAAAGCTGTAATTCGGTGTACTATCATTCCTGCCAAGCCGGATATTCCCATACTTGCTGACCATAAGATAGACCAGAAATATGACAAACAGGGTAACAGCCCACACATATATCCAGTTGAGATTTACAAAAATAAAATTTTTGACGGTATTCAGAATATTTTCAGTGGCACTGGGATATAATGCTGAAACCAGACAAACTCCTATGATAAAGATTAAACTGGGAACGGTAATTCCTCTCTTCAGGGTACTTCTTATTTTAGTCATCTTGATACTATTCATTCTTTAAAAATACGATGAAAAATTGTAAGAAGCTACATGATGGGCGATCAAACCAGTAAAAAACTATCTTTATGAATACAGACTGAGCACTGACATTAACATAAAAAGATAATTGTAAAATGAGTCATAAAAAAATATTCAAGTACATCCTCAATATTTTCAGAGGTAACAATTTCCAAAAAACTAACCCCACAGACAGGAGACTTTTCATCTTCCGGAAGTGGGGTTATTTTAAATTCAAATATTGAAATGGCAACGCTTACAAAAGATTTCCTTGCGATTCGGTACTGAATAAAAATCAGGTTCTTTACCAAACGAACTCACATGGCATTTGCCTTTCTGCAATTACTCTGCCTGATTTTGTTACATACAGTCTCAGGAAAGCTCCTGAACTAATAGTGTAGATGTTTTTACCATAAATCTTAACCGCCATTGCACCGCCGGATTTATCAAAATTATAAATGACGATCTGCTGTTTCGGGTAGATTTCTTTGAAATTAACAACCATTTTCGCCTGTTGTCCGATAATATGAATGAGTCGGTTTCTGTCATCTACATCCAGATAGCCGGAAGGATCGATCTCATATTCGTGGGGATCTAGTCTGATGGCATATTCAGATTCATCATTTACAATTTCATCTCTAAGACTGGCTACATTACCATTGGGAATAAATATTGTGTCTGGTCTTTCCTCTTCCGATTTAAAGTTTTTACTGGCTTTAACGGAACCTTCTACGGTTAATTTATCCTCCTTATTAGATTCTCTTCCCATTCCGAAGAGATTTGTATCTAAATTAAAGTTCAGTCCGTCAAAATTACCGTAACGTGAACCATATTTATAAAAACTCTCTTGTTTTGCAGAAACGAATCTTTCATAGTTACGATCAATCATCCCGGATTCACCTCCGTAGTAATCATCACTAATAAGCAGACCTGAACCTGTATTGGAGGTAAAATCTACATTGAGCTGCAGACCGTACTGAGCCATATAATTCCACTGTTGAATATTCGTTATCGTAAAATCTGCCTGTGTCCAGAATTTATACCAAGAGGTAGTCCATTTTCCATCAATCCCTTTTCTGATTTTCAGCATCGGAACCCCAGAACCATTTACACCACTCTGATTTGCGAATGCTAACTGATAAGATGAATCTCCCGTAGAGGCAGATGTTCCATCCCAAGGAGCAAAAGTCATTATTCCTGCATAATTTCCTGATGCTCCCAATCCAGCACTTGTGGCATTCGCAAAATCAAACCTTACTCTTTTCGGTGTAGCATTCGGAGCAATGTCATCCGGATTTCTAGAACCGTCTCTTGAGGTTACAAAAAAGTTGGTAAGACTGACAGAATTATTGCCGCTTATCGTTAATTGTTGGCCTCCTTCACTTTCAGAATTGGTAATGAGTTCAATCTGATTCCTGTTCACTGCATGGGTTCCCAAAGTTCCATTGGGGATAACAGGACTTTGCTGAAAGGTATTGGTATTGGTAAAGGTCTGAACACCATTCAGGGTAGCATACCCATTAAGTTGAGTATTTAAAGATGATTGTGATACATAGCTCGCCGGATTAAAATTACCGGTATGATAAACCTCTCTCCATCCGGACCATCCGGAATTTCCCGACCCCGCAGTGGTTCCCCGGAACTTCATTCCTTTTCCACCCCTTTCAATGGTAAGCTGCTGCCTGCCGTCAGAAGAATTTAAATTTAATGTCGTTGTATAATTAAATCCGGATGTTGGAGTTTCCTGTCTGTAAATTCCTGATTCCGATACGTCTTCTAAGGTAACTCCCGCTTTTAAATTTTTAAAAGGATTGTGGTTTCCTTCATGAAATATCATCCACGACTGGGATCCGTCTGCATTTTCTATTCTGGGATCCAGCCCATTGGTTCCTCTGTTAAGGTGGATTCCGCCACCTGCTTTTTTATAGATCTTAGCGCCATCATAGAAATTAACGCCAGAATTATCAAGATTAAAATTAATATTTCTGTTAAAGTAAGCTCCATTTTGGTTGAATGTATAAATATTTCCAACTCCGGCAAAATCAAACTGAACGCTGGTTGCTGTTTGAAATGTTACATTGGGCAGTGACGAGTTTCCCAGATAAAGACTGTCTCCCTGAGGATTTAATATCTGACCGCCCGTTAAATTATCTGACCCCACCATTCCTATGTTACCGCTTACCGTCCCATTCTGAGAATATCTGAGATACGCTCCGTTATTCTGGTTTCCCGGAACCCTTAATATAACCTGATCCCCATACATTCCGTCCCAGGAGGTTGCAAGCAGCCGTCTTTGCGCATAGGAATCTCCAACAGTAATTAAATCTGATACAGCTCCATTAAAATGAATGGTTTCATTCTTCGCGTAGAAAGCTTCTCTTATTCTGGAAAATACGGAGCTGTTTACTTCATACACTTCTGCAAAAGCTAAATAGAATTCCACCGCAGTATTGGGACCTGCAATGTATACATGACCTCCATTTCCAAAACTGGTTCCGGTTCCGCACATTACTGCCCGAACATACGTTTCCCACTTCCCTGTTCCGGCTCTTGAAGTAAGCCAGTTTACAGAAGCATTTTCTCCCATATAGTTTTCGGCATTATAGAATGAGTATCCTACCGGAAGTTTAGCCGTAAACTTTTGAATAAACACCGCATTGGCTCTTGCGTTAAACCCTAAGATAAATCCGCCTAAACCAGGAGTAGCTCCATTACCGTTGTAATTGAATCTCAGCTGTATTCCCGATCTGTTCGGAAGGTTGGAAGCAACCTCTCTTGTCAACGTTACAGTACCGTTATTATAGTTATTGTACACTCCTATTCCATTGGTACTATTTCTGAATTCTTCATCTCCATACAAAGGGTAAGCTCCCTGCAATGCGAGATTAAGTAAAGAGAAAGGACCCATCTGCGGATTAACTACAGATGATCTGTCCCATCCGGAATATACCGTATTTTGAAAACCTATTGTTTTTGCAGAACCTATCGTTTGTTCCGAATATTGATCAATATACTCTTTACCGTCAATACTGCCATCCGCTTTTAAAAATTGGGCGGCTGTACCGCCCAATACCCTATAGCCTTTAGAGGTGTTATAATATGCATACTTAATATCCATTTTAAATATCTTTACGGGTTACTGTCAGAGAAACTGTATTCGGCAAAGCAGAATCGAATTCAATGTCAATTTTATTAGGATCTGATAATTTTATTCTGCCGTCAATTTTATAAAAGGTCACTGTATCGTACATTGCCACGTCTACATTTCTGGTACCTAAATTGTGGGTCACCGTTGCTGTTCCTGAAATAGAAGTACTGTATGATTTTACCGTATTGTTTCCGGCGGTAACTCTACCTTTAGAATCTACTGTCACCTCATCGTAAGTTCCTGCCGTCACACCTGTTGCAGCCAATGTCAAAGCTGAAGTAACGTTTACGGAGCCGTCAAACGACACATTCCACGCGCCGTCACCTGTAGCAGAAATTGTTCTCGGAGTGGTCAGTTTTGCAGATGATCCTGTGGTATTGACTGCAGCAGTACCCGTCAATAATGTTGCAGGAACCGCAGTGACAGGAATGGCAACATTTCCTGAGCCGTCAATGGTTTGCGCTGTTGAAGTCACTCCCGAAATGGTAATGGTTCTCGGAGCGGTCCATTTTGTAGCAGAAAGAACACTTTTGGTAGCATCTGCCGTATTGTCAACACTGCTTAATCCCACATGAGATTTGTTTAAGACAACAACACCTGTCAATCCGTTTACAGAATCTACTGCTCCTGAAGTGATGTAAACAAACGTTGTCCCCGTCCATCGGTACGTCTTATTGGTGTCAAGCGATACATAAATTTTGCCTGTTTCAGCGGCAAGAAGGTTGGTATAGGCCGCTTCTTTATAAAACTTTCCGTCAGCAACCTTATAATATCCTTCCAGGACATCATCTACATAAGACGGCAACTGAGTTGCAGGAACCTGCCCCGATGCATCCAGTGTAGCGACTCCATTGGCTGTTCCTTTTTGCGATACCGGAATATAATTGGCCAGATCCGAAGATGTAGGCAGAGATCCCAAGGATACCGTAATTCCGTTGGCAGTCTGTGTAATTCCCGTAACGACATTTCCTGTACCTGAAGTGGTAACCGGCAAAGAAAATGTAGTCCCCGACAATGAAAGACCGCTTCCTGCGCTGTAGGTAGTATCCGTAGATGCTAAAGTAATGGTATTTCCAGCCTGAGTGATGGCCATATTAGATCCCGCCGCCAGCGTAACATCTCCCGAAACCAGAGAACCCGCCGCACCACCTTTTAAACGGGTGACCGTATCGGGCGTTGTAAATGATCTGTTTGCCGACAAATCGTAGGCTGTCCCGTTAATGGTTAACGTTCGTGTTTTGGGCACATAATCTAGAGGATTCAGATTTCCATCATGCCAGAAAGTACTGATTGACTTTGTGCCACCGCCGGCTGTTAAAACTTCGCTGTCTGTTTTTCCTTCTATTTTGTACCCAACAGAACTTCGATAATAAGCATATTTAATGTCCATAATTATATTTTTTTAATGGTTAACTGAATTATATTTGGTGGTAATGAATCAAACAGCACATCAATAGTATTTGAGTCTATTCTTTTTACCTTAAGGGGCATGGTAAACATGGTCACAGTGTCGTAGGCATCGATCACAAAACTTAATGTGTTAAGATCATGTCTTATTCTGGAATCGCCACGCACTTTTTCTTCATATTTAATTTTTTCGGAATCGAGGGTTTCTTTAATTTTTTTAATCTTATCATACACCCAATCATTAAACTGGTTTTGATAACTTACTGTACCCCAGTCGGAATAGCTTCCAGTAAGACTGATTGTATCATCAGAATGGCTTCCGGCAACCATCTGTTTCAGCCATTCTATCTGCTGCCTGTTTTCCTTGATGTAATCCACTATTTTCTGCAGCTCATCAAGGTCTGCATCACCGGAAACCAGTAGGGCATTAATTTTGGCAAGATCTGCAAGCATTTCATCATCTGTCTGTTGCAGAATGTTCAGAATTTCCCCTATCTGCTCTTTTGTATAGACATTTCCTGTCTCCTGGTCGCTATCAACGGTTGCTGAGAAGTGTATTTTTAACTTTTCTTTCCATTCCTCCACATTGGCGGAAGTAAGGTTTGATGCATTAAGCTTTGCCAGTGCAGAATGATGCGCATTCTGATCTTCCAGATGATTGTCAAAAATGGTGGTAACCGCTTCATCTAATCCCGCTACATCGGTCATTTTAATGGTATCATTCAAATGACGGAACGAAGAAAAAGTCTGTTTAAATTGATATTCTGTAGGGATATCACCTTCTTCAAACCAACTGAAGATGGTATTTAATGGGGTGGGTGTAGTCATTGGCTTATTGAAAATTAGTTTTGATAAATTGAAAATTGAGAAAATACTATCCTGTTCATAAGCTGATCGCCATGAATGCCGTTTTTTCCTGATGTTTTTTAGATTACTGCAGAGCGATGATCCAGCATCCCTGTTTGCTTTACATTTATTTCGGGTGCAACAGCAGAGCTTACATTTTATCTGTAAAAAATTCCTGCCTGCTATCCCGAAATATTTTTTTGAATGCAATGATTATTTAAATTTTTCAGAGTCCAAATTTGATCATTATTTCGCTCTTATAAAACTTTTTCAATACTTCCATTCTGTAGTTGCAGTAACATTTGTACTTCTGAAACACAATGATATTGTCTTGTATTACCAGGTGCAAAATTCCTCTTTTTTTGACTTATCTGAAAGTTTTTGCAGCCTTTCATCCTGTAGTTGCAGTAACATTTGCTTTCCTGAAACAAGACCATATTGTTTGTAATTACCGAGTGCAAAATTCATTTTTTCCGAGCATATCTGAAAGTTTTTCCACCCTTTCATCCTGTAGTTGCAGGAGTTTCTGTTTGTATGAAAAGAGAGAGCAGCATTTTAAATTTTATTTGATTTAAAATTACCTCAACAGAATTATCGTGAAATAGGTTTTGATTCATTCAGTGTTAATTACAATGCAAAAGCGCCACTTAAAAATAAGTGACGCTTTTACTGAATGAAAAGTAGATGATCCTAAATCAAATCTTTGTAAGATTAAGGTTTATGATACGGGCATCCTGCAGGAGGATTCACAGCACGCTCCGCATTAGAAGCCGGTGTGGTCATACTCATTCCGGAGGGTGCATTGAAAAACTGCTCTTCAATAATCTTTCTCTGATCTGCTGGAATATCTTCAATTTTCCGCAGCGTATTCACCTGAATGTGCGGCCAGCTCGTCGTACCACCGTCATTTCCAAAATCAAATTCAAAAAAGATAATCTGCTCATATTGCAGCTGAAGGATCTCTTTTCCGTCTTCGATCACCGTTTCTATCCACATTCTGAAATCTACTTCAACAGTAGGAACAAACCGGTTAACAAAAGGAACATTTAAAATTCCTCCCTGCGCTCCGGTTTTCATTTTTGACGACATCTGAATCAAAACATAATTGGCAACGTTTTGTCCGCTCAGTGTATCTCTTAGTCGCATATCGGGTCTTACACAATAAGGATACAGATCATTGGCAAGAATTCTTTGGGTATAAATTTTATTGGAACCCGGATCGTTTTCATCGGTCAATGTCTCATGAACCCAAGCCGGAGCGGGCTGATCGAGATTAATAGGATTGGTCACGCTTGCGCCAGCTCCGCCCATCGTTGGCGAAATTGCAAGATGATCCGGCTGCCACGTCGCATCACCGTAAGGAAATTGCGGAGCACCGCTGATTAAATAATTTGATCCGCTCGGTGCAATATCTCCCAATAAGGTAATGGTGCTTCCGTGAGGAATAACGCCGCTTCTTGAGATCGAATAATCCGGTATAAAATAAGGACCCGTAATGCCGTCTCCCGGCTTTATTTCCTGCGCCGGAATAATTTCAAAATACTCCTGTCCTTCCTTTAATTCACTTAAAAGAATGTAGCTCACATTTCCAAAGTCATCCTTCACCTGAACCAGCGGCTCGTTTCTGTATTGTCCTTTGTAGCCGTATTTCTGGTAATCTTCCTGTGAAAAGGCATGAATACCGCGGTCTTGTTCAATGGTTTGTCTGGTTGCTGCATAATTGTAAACATCACTCAGCCAAAGATACATTCCGTTTTCTTCATGAATTCCTGCATATTCCAGTTCCGGTTTTCCTTCAACCCTATTGACGCTTTTGATGGTTTGATCATACTTTACCGCACCGCAGAACAATTCACTTGCACCACCACGGTTACGGACACCGCCCGGAACGATTTCGAAGGTTAACTTTTCAATATATTCTTCAGTATCAAAGCTGAATTTTCCCGGAATTCTATTTTGATCAGTTCCCGGAGAAGGCATGATCGTTGTGTGAACTCCGCTTCCAATCGATGGTTTTTTTATGTTTTGGTTGTAGTTGGCATTATAACTCACCCAGGTTCCTTCCAGAGCTGCTAAAATTCCATAATCCACATTATTAGCAATTTCTGCTAAATTTTCTTCTCTGAATGGTCTTACCGGATCATCGATCAAAAGTTTGGAATATCCATCCATAAGTGTTGCAAGATAGCCTTTTGTACCTTCTGCTGAGGTTCTTAAGAGTTGACTGTCCTGTTGTTCCAGTCCGTCTTTTTTTCTTTTTAACATGATATATTAGTTTTTTTGGTTGATTAATTATAAAGGAAATTCAAAAGTAGGCCCCGCATTATACTGCGAATCTAAAGGCTGACTCATCAATCCGATCGCCTGCTCTTTTAAACCGTACATATACATGACTGATTTTGCCAGTTCTTCCGGATTCCCTTCTACAGCAGCCTGAATGGCATCCAGCAGTTTTTTGTAGGTTTCATTAAATGCTTTACCCTGCTGAAATAACTGCGGATTCGATTGGTAATCTGCCATTTTTGGATTTGGCTTCATAGGATATGCTGCGTTCCAGTCGACCGGAAGCGGTTTTCCCACAGGCGGCGTGGTTACCGGCATCATTCCGTTTTCATCGGTGAAAGGCGTGTAATCTCCTTCTACATAAAAATGCTCATGGAAAATTTCTTTAAATCTGAAATAATGCGCCAGTTCTGCCCCTTCCTCAAACTGTGAAGCATCTACATCAAAAATAGAATCATCGGCACCTTCTCCCTGTCCTTTAATTTCCTGAAAAACAAGAATCACCCCTTCCAAAGCTTCTACAGGATGCAGTTTTCCACCGCTTCCGTAATATTGTTCCGGACGGATCTGTTTGGCAGGATCTCCTGTAAAAATTCCACCTTTATTTAATTCTTCAAAAGTCTGAGGCAATTTTCCGTTGGCCTTATAATAAGCAATGATCTGGAAAACAACAATGTAAAAAAATAAAACATCATAATATTCTCCGATGGTATGAACATTCTGCATCATAAAATCTTTCATATTCTCCAGCGTCCAGAGATTATTTTCCGGAGCCGCGCGTCTTGAAAGCAAAGCATCAGGTTCAGCATTACTATTGTATTTTGGAGCTTTTACCAAAGGATTACTTGGACTTTCGATCGCAATAAAAGTTGCGATGCTGTTTGAAGAAAATGTTTCCAGACCTACATAGAAATCTACATTCATTGGCAATTTCATCGGATAAGCCGGGTAATTTTCGGGTCTGTTCACCGAAGGCTGAATGCTTACTGCGTTCATCACGTTGCAAACCATAATCATGTGCAGCATTTCTTCTACCGCAACGCTTCGGATAATCTGTGATGCTAAAACATTGGTTCCGTCTTTAATAGAATATAAAGCCGTCAGATACGGAGGAATGGTAGAATGTTCTATTAGAATTGCAGTCTGCAAAAGATCCTGTAAAATAGGAATATAATCTAATTCTGTTAAACCTTTTTTAATCTCAAAAGATGTTTTTGAAAGTTCTGCCACAGGAAACATTTCAGAAATTTCACCGTGAAACTGAGACTTCAGATATTGGTTAAATTCTTCAATCTGGTTATTCAGCAAAAGATTGGTTAACGTTTTACTGTGGTATTTCAGGCCTTCGATCCAGTTTTCTTTACCGATGCTCAAATCAAATAATAACGACTGTAAAGAAATCGCCTCTGCAACGATGGAATTTTTAGCTAAAGAACTTCTCAGAAGATTGGTATTTTCCTTAGGTTCTGTTTTATGGATAAGTTTTTGTCTCATTTTTTTTATTTTAAAATGGTTTCCAGATCTTTCAAAATAGATTCTACGGAACGGATGGTAAATGCGGATAAAGTAAGTGTAGGATTAGAAGTTCCCAAAGTGGTCATATTTCCTGCTCCTACAATATATAAATTAGGATGATCCCAGGATTTGCAGTAACTGTTGGTTACAGAATCATCCGGATTATCGCCCATTCTGTGAGTTCCTACAATATGTCCTGCACCGTTGTAAGAATATCTTACACCGTCATAGACAAAAGTATTGTTGTCCGTTGCATTATATTGAGTAAAATCCTGAATACCCAATCTCTCAAACATCTGATCTGAAGCCTGTTTTGCCTGCTGCATTGCTTTCATTTCGTATTCCGTCAGTTCATAATTAATGACAGGACGCGGAATTCCCAATACATCCAGATACTGATCGTTGATGGTTACCCTGTTATTCGGATTCGGAAGCTGTTCGATTTCAAAATGGAAAAGTACCTGTCTGGAAAGTCTGTACGTCAAAGCCTGCTTCAGATCTTCCCCGAAAAGTCCTTCATTTAAGAATTCTGAAAGGTCTGATCCGGGAGAAAAAGCAGGCCAACTCCATCCCCAATTGTCGAGTGGAGAAATCCATGCAGAAAATTCGCTTCTGAAATTTCCGTCACGGAAAGACGAAATATTGGTAGTAGAACCGGGACCTCTGTAAGAATAAACAGGATCCGGAAATAACCCCCAGGTGAGCATTACCATGTGGTCCATCAGGTTTCTTCCCACCTGATCGCTTCTGTTGGCTGCGGTTTTTTCAACTTTCTGTCCGTTTTCCCAAACCGTGTATTTTGAATTTAAAAGAATTTTAGGATTTTCAAAAGCATTGGCAGCAAGAATAACGATGGAATCTCTGGTGTCGATCACTTCTTCCACAAAATTGGTTTTTTCCCTTGAAATGTATCTTCTGACGTGAACTTTAGAGATTTTTTCCTGATCCTCCACCTCTACACTCAATTTATAAACCACACTCTGCGCCTGAATCTGAAGGTTGTGGTTTCTCTGAAGGTTCTGGTTTTTATTGACTTTATACAAAGCTTTTTTCAATGTTTTCAGGGCGTTGTATTTTGCCTGAACCGGACAAATAGGAACACATGATGCATTTCCCTCACAACGTTCTCCCTGATAAGGATTCCAGACTGCTCCCAAAGCTTTGTACTCCTCATTTTCAATATTTTTTAATGATAATGTATATCCCGAATCTGAAGGTTCTGCTTTAATTAATTTAGAGGTTCCGTACGCAATATTCGGGGTAGAATTTCTTCCCTGTGGTGACGGAACCATCATCAACGGAATTTCTTCTGAATTGACCTGAACTGAAGTCCCCGCCAATCCTTTAATAATCTGATGATCCATATAACTCTGCGGAATTTCTTCCATCGGAAACACATAATCTTTGCCATAATACTCTTCCATACTTTCATTGATAGGATATTTCTGTGCTGCCACATTTCCGGAAACACCGATCTCAAATTCAGCCATTTCATAATAAGGCTTCAGTGTATCATAATCCACCGGCCAGTCCATGGCTCTGCCGTATTTTTCTTTTAATCTGAAATCATTCGGAAGCATTCTCGGTGTGGTTCCCAGCCAGTGAAGCGTGGTTCCGCCTCCTACACGAATGGCATCACTCGCAAAAGGCATCGGACCCAACTGCACCAGATATCCTTTTTTATCCGGAAAAGGCTGAACAATCGGCTGCATATCCAGAACGTTGGGAGAAGGCGCCTGTTTCAGATCCGGATACGGTGAATTCGGAACTTTGGCTTCTTCCATGTAGAACTTACGGATATAATCGTTGTAAGTAACCATCGATGTTGCAGAATCCAGCTCTATTCCGGCTTCCAATCCGGCTTCATACATTAAGATTGATAGTTCTTTGTAGGTTTGTGAGTCGTCGGTTTCAGTACGGTGAACCATTTTTTTTGCATCTGTATCAAAAACATGGTCTGTTAAAAGCTTGGCAATCAAAGAACCGGCAACTCCTGTTCCTACGATGATTACATCTTTTTTTTGCGGTGTTTTTTCTGTGTGATTCATGAGTTGCTGTTTACAGGTTTTGTTTCCCAAGATTTAAAGCCCGGCTGTTTTGCTCCCGGCGGATGCGCATGCATTACCGTCCACACAAGGCCTTCTTTATAAGACCTGTCGTTTACATAAGCGCCTTCCCAGGTTCCCAGATACCAAAGCGTGATGACGCTCTGAGCAATGCCCTGCGTTGCAGGATTGGAAATAATTTCAGCTTTAATCGCGCTTTTCAGCTGTTCCTTGTTCTCAGAACTTTCAAGAACATTTTTAGAAACATTCAGAAATTCGATAAAGGTTGCCGTTTCGATCCGGCTGAGAATGTACTGGTAATAAATCTCGGCTAAACCCGTAGATTGCAGCTCGTTCACGGAAAATCCTGTGAGGGATTCTGAAATCGCCATGAACACGTCGTAATAATAATCATCGACGTTGAGGATTTTGTTGATAATCATTTTCGTAAAATTTGATTTTAAATAAAATAGATGTCATTTTAAAAAAAAGACATTAAAGATCAATAGCGAACAGTACTCTATTCATTATTAAACTTTAATTAAAAATTCCGGTGATGCTTTTCTGATCTGCCGCGTTTAGAAAACTTTAAAACGTCTGTTTTCCAAAGCTTTCGGTGCGAAGGACTCCGTATGCGTTTCAGGTAAAGGTTGAGAAGCCTTTTTAAGAAATGGTTTCATATTATTAGTTTTTTGGCTGGTTAGTTTTTTAACGATTCGGTTATTGACACAAATATACACCAATTATTAAATTATAATCAAATTAAAAATTAAAGTAATAAAAATTTAATATATGTTTAAACCTTATCTTCGGTAATTCATAACTGAGCATATATATTATCTGACGTCAAAATTAATCTATTCAGCTTTATCAGTCATCCGTGTTTTTACTGATTTTTTCAGACGGAATTTTAGACCACAAAAGCGTTACTGAAACAGATAACGCTTTTTTAGAACGAAAAAAACCGAAGCAAAAATCACTTCGGTTTTGATAACATTTAGTTTCTATTAATAATACTCAAATAATGTTTATTTTAAATTTATTTCGAAAAAAACAGATCAGCTTCCAGCTTTCTCCTTTTTACCAGACCACTCAGAACTTTGCCTCCGGCGGTTGTATATCGGGAAGTGAACCAATCTCTTATGGTTTCAGAATCTGCTTTTTTATTGATTAAAGAAAACAAAGTGTCTGATCCTCCTGTATTGTAGGTGTGAGAGACCAGCGCATCAAACTGATTTTGGGTAAGTGTAATTTTAATTTTGCTGTTAACTATCTTTTCGTAAGCCGGCAAAACCGATGCAAATAGCTCCGTTGCTTTTTCTCTGGTAATGGGAGAATCTTTTATGGTTACTTTTTTTCCGCCGGGATAATAGGTATTACCGTATCCTATGGTAGGAATTCCTGCTGAATCCAGGTAAGGCTTGGAACTGAAGCCTTCAGATGATAAGATAAGATGGATTCCTTTTGGTGATGTTTTCATTTCTTAAAATATTTGTAGGTAAAAAAGATGAATATTAAAAAGACTAAAACCGTCGTAATGACAATCCATGTTCCCGCCTGAAATCCTTTAGCTGTTATTTTATTTGTCTTTTGTGAAATTTCAGATTCTGTTTCTTTATTTTTCTCTTTTGAAACAGCTACATGAGACAAATCCTGAATAACGCTTGTCGATTCTTCTTTTCCGGTTTCCGATTTTCTATTCTCAGTTTTGCTAAAATGGTTATTGATTATATATTCTGCATTTCCTGTAATCGAGATACTTTGGAGGGTATCTTTTCCAACGACATTATGAAACACAAAAGGATTTGATCCGTCAGATTTTCCTGTGATGACTACGTCTCCCGAAGTGTCATTGTTCTTTTCATTGATAAACGCGGAAGTTTCTGTATTCTGAATCGATTCTGATCTTTCCGAACCAACAGAATCCATTTTTATCATTTCTTTTTCTCTACTGTTTTCTCTGTAAGAGGCTGTTATTTTAGTTTTACTTCTACAGCCAAAGGCGATACTGATTAAAACCAGCAGTCCTATAATTTTTGCTTTCATGCGCTTTATATTTTTAAATTTGAATGAATAGAATCCTGTGAAATGAAAAAGAAAGATCATTTCAGATGGTGTAAAATCAAACGTAATCAGAGTGTATCATTATTTTGGGCTAAGAAAATCTTTGATTTTATAAGTGAAAAGACGCTTTCTTCATCATACTGGTTTTAACTCAAAATATTCCAAGTTATCTGATTTTGTTTAATCTAAAAACCCATTTCACTTAGCTATAATTATATTTAAATTTCTTTAAGTAAAAATTTTATCTTCCTTCACATACTCTTTTTTGATGCTTTCTAACAGAACATCCAGCCTCAGTCTGTAATCTGACTGTGATGCGATCGTTTTTAAGCTGACATCCTGTATGATGTTCATAATATTAGAACCCGTCAGTTCATATCTTTTCGCAATCTGTTCCAGCCTGATATCTTCTAGTTGCAATTGTTTGGGTAAATTTTGCTCCCAAATACGCAGTCGCTCTTCAAACTTTGGATTATTAAACTGGATGCAGCTGTGAAAACGTCTTGTAAAGGCTTTATCCATATTATTTTTAAAATTGGATGCAAGAATAATAAGTCCCGAAAACGTTTCGATGCGCTGTAACAAATAAGAAACTTCCTGATTGGCATATTTATCATGCGCATCCCGTACACTGGTACGTTTTCCAAAGATCGCATCTGCCTCATCGAAGAATAAAATCCAGTTTTTATCCTCGGCTTTATCAAATAATTTTGCCAGTTGTTTTTCTGTTTCACCAATATATTTTGAGACCAGCATCGAGACATCAACCCTAAAGACCGGCCGTTTCGTATATTTACCAAGAAGAGTTGCCGCCAGAGTTTTCCCCGTTCCCGGTTCTCCATAAAACAGTACTCTGAAACCCGGTTTCAGTTTTTTCTCCATTCCCCAGTCTTCCATAAGAATCCGGTTGCTGTTTGACCAGTCTTCGATACTCTGAATCTCGCGCAGCGTAGTTTCAGGAAGTATTAAATCTTTCCAGGATCGCTTGGTTTCCAATAATTCCGCAGGAAAATGGTTGCTCATTTTCGGCAACACTTCTACGCCAAAAATGATGGTGTTAAAAGCTTCCTGGCCAATACGAATCTGAGTATTCATGGTATCTTCGTCGGCTGAACCCGATAAAGCAATAAGTTCTTCCTTGATGAGCACAGAATCCGGACCGAAATATTCCAATGCCATCAGCCGTTCCGAAATACTTTCTCCTCCCAGAATATACTGTGCAAACGGAATGGTAGGAAAAAAGAGCCTGCCATTCTCACTGGTTGCGCAAAAATCGAACAGCACACTGTGGGGAAATTCTAAATAAATACGCTTCAGCAATGAAGGATCTAATCTGGGCAGCAGTGCCAGTAAAAGAAGGATCACTTCCTGATGCCTGAGTCCTTTTTCTATTATATATTCTCCCAGCTGAACATCTTTGTACTGATCAGCATTAAATTCGGGAGCCTGTGTACCAAAATCATCCGAAACATGATGGATACGCCATGTGATCACATTTTCCAGATGAGTAAATAGTATTTGTAGTTGTTTTAAGTCCATTGTATTGATAGGAATTTGTTTAAGAGGTCTATTCAACGCTGAGTGTGTGAATAGTATATACTTTTATTAACAGGATTATGGGTCTGTTATAGTTGAAACTTTCCGGAAATACTACAGTTTATTTTTTTTAAATCTTACCCAAAGGCTGCTCACAAAAGGAGAATCTCTTTGTGATATACAAGAGTCTCTCTCAAAAGAAAATCCTACACGCTGTTGATATTTTTTTCAAAAAAGTAAGGTTCTTCCGGCTAAAAGCTGCCAGCTTGAATGAAGATCAGAATCAAAAAATAAAATCTACTGTATTGCATATATAAAAGTTTTCATGTTTGCTTGTTGAATTAAAAATCAGCTTTTTATCCGTTACATTTTTTTTAGATAAGACCTTTAAGAAAAGAGCAACTGAGCGCATCACAAGATGATGCTGGGTGAAAGAAAGTCTCAGGAGGACAGAAATTATTGATTCTCCTACTGCCTGAACGATTCTGAACGGATGAGCCGGGTGATTTTTACCGGTAAGTTCTGCTGTTAAAAGAACCCGACTTTGGCTGTATAAAAGATCAGTTAAAAACGAAATTTACAGCATCATATTCACCGGAAGAGCCCAGGATGATCTTTATTCCTGAAGGACGGGATCTGTATAAAGTTCCATTAATATCTATTTCCAGAACAGCCTGTATCACGGCAAAAGGTTTTCTGTATTTTGTATACTTAAAAGAACCCGGTCTGTTGATACTTCCTGACGGCAGAAACTCTTTAAAATTGGCCGCAGGCCTGAAATAATGTATCGGTGCTATATCAATCACTGTTTTATCTGCTTCCGCAAGATATTCTGATTTTCTTTTCCAGCGTGCGGCATCAGACATTTTTTCCTGATAAAATCCTGCAGGCTTTACAGAGCCATTGGGCATTTTTTTTCTCTGTCTGTAGCGTTCTATGATAATTTTTGGCTTATGCTTCTCTATATCAATATCCCCGATCAGCTGTATATACAGATTTTTATAATAGACCGTTCTGCTCAGAATATGTTTGTATCCCGGTATTTCCACCGGTATATTTCCGGGTGAGCTTTCGATAATCTGATGACCGGCACCGGAATTCATCACATTATCTGCTTTATAAAAATCATAATATTTGAATGAAGTATTGCCGGAAGGTCGTATTGATAATCCAAAATTAAACTCATTCAGATGGGCATAGCTGTTGATCAGCTGGGCAAATTGATTTTGGGTAGGATAATCGCCTGTTTCAAAAAAAGGATTTCAACTCCTCTCTTGTCGTTAATTTGTTTTTTTCCATAATACGCATATTATTTTTTTTGAATTCAATGATAACTTATAGACATTCTCAGACAAACAGTAACAACAGCTGGTATTTTAAAAATTTCACCATTACTTTTACGGTAGAGCTGCAGATCACAGTATCCGCGCTGTTCAGCTCTCTTCTTACGGCTGAGGATATTCCGGTACCTGTGTGGAATAATTAAATTCTATTCTTACATTCCTCAGTCGTGACACCTCTCCACCGCGGACGTTTTCATTGTTTTGTCCTGCATATAAATAGCCTGACTGCAAACGCTGTTCACGGTCTGCATCATAGATCGTATATTCTATAGACGTATCAGTCCCGCGGAGATCTGCCGTGTAATGGAAGTACAGATAATCCCAGGTGTCATAGTGATCGGTAACGGTGTCTTCCGTTCTGTAGATGTCTCCCCAGCTGCCCGACTCTGCTTTGTATGAAATCGCTGCATCGGTTGCGTTTTTAAAAATAATTCTGGTATGCACCACATTCACTTTCTGCCCGATGTTATTCTTGTGCACCTGCCAGTAAAATACCTTCCCCTTCAGCGTCCCGAATTCATGTCCTTTTTCTATTGCCGGCAGATTATTTCCGAATAATTTGTACACAAAATAGTTGGGATCTATCTGGTACTGCAGAAGATAATATTCGTGTTCTTTTAATCCTTCTGCGGGAAAATAATTTGCTTTTATGGTATAAGGTGCCTGGCCGAGAAAATATTTTTTTACCGTATTGCCGCCTGTATCCCCTATTTCAATCAGCTGATCTTCTTCATCCTGCTGATGGATCACCAGAGAAAATTTCTGATTGGAAACATTGTTTGCGAAATACTGAATGTATCCATTGGGAATATCTGCCAAACTGTTTGCCAGCATTGCTGCTTCCCTGCCGGTAAGTACATCTTCTTTATGTTTTAAAGAATCTATCAGTTTCCCAAACTGTCCCTGAGTAGGATATTCTCCTGCCTTAAAATAACTCTTCAGCTCCTCTCTGGAGGTGGGTGTATTGTCTTCCATGATTTAAATCTTTCTTCTTTTTATATTTAACATTATTTATCTGTATTGATATGATCTGTCTGCCATTTATTTTCCCGTTGCTGCAGATGGTGATCCTGCGACGGTGCAATTGCTGTGAAAGGAACGGATGGAAATTTCCTTATTTCTCCTGTGCAAAACTCTTTCTTTTTTTGTTTAAATAAAAGTTTTCCGGCCTGTGTATCCGGTAGTTGCAGTAGATTTTGATTTCCGGACCCTGGCGGTGGTGCATCCTTTTCAGCGTTCAAAATTCATATTTTTTTTAAGGGTATCAAAGTTTTTCACCTGATGTATTCTGTAGTTGCAGTAACTGCCGTTTTTTCAGAAACAGGGGTTGCCCAGCTATTTTCTGAATGCTAAATTCATCATTTTGCTGTTGATGTGAAAGTTTTTGAGCCTGTGTAATCTGTAGCTGCAGTTACTTCAATTCTGGTGAAGGTTTTGTATGTTGCGATGCTTCCCGCATGAATCCATCGGATACCATAGTTCAGCTGTAAGGAATGCCTGCAGAAATATTCAGAACTAAAAAAAGAAATCCTAAAGGTTTCAGGATAAAAAAAATTCCGCAAAGCCTGAACACTTTGCGGAATTTGATCCCGTTATCGGATATCTTTCTGAGAAACTACTCCTGTTTGAAAAAGAAATACACTACAGCTGCCCATTCTTTTCTGATGCCTTTCGCATATCCGAGAGTGCTGTGGCTGCTGCTTTCTACCGTGCCGTCATCTTTGATGTAACCAACAGTACGGTGACTGCTGTTCTCCACCGTCCCGTCTTTTTTTACATATCCTACGGTAGAATGACTTTTGTTTTCTATCGTTCCGTCACTTTTAATATAGCCGATGGTGCCATGGCTTCTGTTTTCTATAGTACCGTCACTTTTGATGTAACCTACGGTAGAATGACTGCTGTTTTCTATGGTACCGTCACTTTTGATATAACCATTCGTACTGTGGCTTCCGGATTCTATGGTTTGTGCATGGGCAACAGAAAAACTGAAGAGCATACAGCCCGTAATTATTGTTTTCTTCATGGTTTTATTTATATAATGAAAGATATTAAATTTCTTTTAAATACAAGATAAGCAGATCCGGAAATAATCTGAGCACCTCCATTCTTCCTGCAACATCCTTACGCGTACCTTTTTCCGGTGGGTAGCGACGAGGCGGAGAGATGCTCCTGATCCGCATAAGATGAATAATTAACCCGCATCAAATATAAAATTAACCCGCATAAAGTTGATGATTCACCCGCATGAATTTTATATTTCACCCGCATGAATTTTATATTTCATCCGCATGAATTTTTATTTAATGAAGAATCCCTCATTTTTTCCCCTTTTGAATCTCACTTTCTATCTGTTAAGATCACCTGCAGCAGACCTTTCCGGAATACGAATCTCCGGGTTTCTACCTGTTCCGGAAATAATAGCGTCCCATAAAAAACAGTTACACTTGGACATGAAAGGTCTGCATCAGAAAAACGAGCCGAGGAGCTCCCATAAAAATTGATACAGCGCAGAACTGGATTCAGGAATTATTTCTGACTCTGCAGCTGGTTCAGAAACAAATATTCAGACTGCTTGTTCTACAGAATTCCGGAAAAAACAGTAATATTGATGCTTAATTGCAAAAGAACAATACAACTACCCGTTGTGCATTTTGAATTATTGACTTTCCAAAATAAGTGAAATCGAAGATTCGATGGAGTCAAACGGCTTTGTATAGCTGATTTTCAGCATTTTTTATACTTCTTTGGCTAACCTTGCGTTTTTTTTATCGCCAGGAAAGACAAAGTTTTTATAAAAAAAATATTTTTTACAATAAACAATGGCATTTCATTTAGCAAAAAAATATCAAGCTTTAATTATCAGACGCCTGACGGTATCTGGAAAATGCACAACGGGTTAATACTATATTTTACGAACATTATACAAATACCACAGAACACAGAATTATGATCAAAAGAGCAACTATGACCCTATCAACCCTCAGAAATAAGAATCTCCTCCTCTTCGAAGCCATCTCCGGAAGCCGCTCTTTCGGTCTGGCTACAGAAAACTCAGATACCGACATCAGAGGAGTATATTATTTACCGAAAGAAGATTTTTTCGGACTGAACTATATTCCCCAGATCTCGAATGAAACCAACGATATTACCTATTATGAAATCGGAAGGCTGGTAGAACTGTTACAGAAAAACAACCCCAATATTCTGGAAATCCTGGCAAGTCCGGAAGACTGCATTCAGTATAAAAATCCACTGATGGATTTGCTGAAGCCCGAAGATTTTCTTTCCAAGCTTTGCAAAGATACTTTCGCAGGGTATGCCATTTCGCAGATTAAAAAAGCGAAAGGACTCAATAAAAAGATCTTAAACCCGATTGATCAAGAAAGAAAATCCATCTTAGACTTTTGTTATGTTTTGCAAAATAACAGCTCCGTTCCACTGAACCAGTGGCTGCAGGAATTTCCCGACATTGGAAATCGGGGAACGGGATTCGCGGGTTCCTTTAACAGTAATAAAGCTGATGAGGCACCAGCGTCCGAAAGACCCGATGGTTTAGTTCAGGAAAAATGCGGTTTGGTAAGCATTAATAATACCAAAGGACTGTTTGCCCTTTTCTATGATGCCTCGGGAGAACTGGGTTATAAGGGAATTATGCAGAATGAAGAAGCTCATCAGGTTTCTTTATCATCCGTTCCGAAAGGTGAAAAAGCAATCGCATTTATGTTTTGCAATCTCGATGCTTATTCCATCTACTGCAAAGATTACCGCGAATACTGGAAGTGGGTTTCCGAACGCAATGAAGACCGCTACAACGTGAACCAAAACCACGGACAAAACTACGACAGCAAAAATATGATGCACACAATTCGGCTTTTGCAGTCGTGTGAACAGATTTTTAAAACCGGTTCTTTGAACATCCGTGTGGAAAACAGGGAAGAATTATTAGACATCAAAGCCGGAAACTGGTCGTATGACGAAGTGATGCATAAAGCTGAAACCCTGATACGATCAATAGAACATTATCATTCGGTTTCCAGTCTCCCTGATTTTCCCAATCTTGAAAAAACGACCAAAATTTTAGTGGAAATAAGAGAAACGCTTTATTCTTAAACAAAAAAACCGTCTCATTGCTGAAACGGTTTTGTTTTATATTATAGTTTAAAAAAACTATCTGATGATTTTGATATTGATCGCAGAGAAACCTTTTGGAGATCTTTCTTTTTCGAAAGACACTTTGTTTCCTTTTTTGATGATATCGATACAGTTGTTGCTGTGAAAGAATACATTTTCTTTGGAGTTATCTTCTGTGATAAATCCGTATCCTTTATCGCTGAAAAATGTAACGATACCAGATTTGATAGGATCTTCCTCCTGGATCGGAGCTGCACCCAACTGGATGTTATCCAGACTGATGGCCTCAGTATTTGAGTTATCGGGAGGTGTACTTGTTAACTGACCGTTTGCATCTACGTACATGATCATATCATCAAGACTTTTTCCTTTGTCATTGCTGTTTTTTCGGTCTTCGCGACGTATCGCTTTTTCCTTTTGCTTCTGTAATTTTTTCTTAAAGTTTTCTTTTTTTGAGAAAGAATCCGCCATATATTATTGTATATTAATTGTTATTTTTCGATTTCATTTTGATGAACTGTGATCTTTCAATCTTGACGTTCACCAAAGGGTATTGTCAATCATCATAAAAAGATTCCTATTGAATTCTTCTAATGATTCTGCTTCATTCGGATAATAAATTTTTTAGGATTTATAATCGTTACCGGGAAGTGGGTGATGATGTTTAATCATATTCTGCTTCCTGCAAAGAAGTAAAAAGGTATTCTGAATTGCTGATCAGTATTGCAGATTCATTTTGTCGGCACAGCTATTCATTCAGAAAAAACGAAAGTGAATAATTGGCAGTCAGAATAAAGAAAACTGAGAGATAAAGAGTATTCTACACTGTTTATGATGAAAAAGCAGAAACCTTTTTATTAATTATCTTACAAAGATACAACAATTCTACGGAATAAAACGACAATTATTTAAATTATTGAATTTCAGTTTGCTTCTGTCGACAAATATTTTTCCTGAGTTGAACAGCAAAGATTTAGAGGTTAGCGCAATGTAAACAAAATGCCTATTTAACTACAGAACTTTTGACGGTATTTTCAAACACTTATTAAGTCAATAAAATTTATTAAAGGATCCATATCATTAATTCATTTCAACTCGTAAACAGATATCCTACAGCGTTGTCAGGAAAGATCATCTAAAACAGATCATGCATTAATGAATTTGAAACAGAGGTGATTTCTGTTCATGTCATTGCGAGGAACGAAGTGACGAAGCAATCTCAAAATTGCAGATTTTAAATATTTCTTTTGTTGTTCTGAAGAATGTAAAACGTTATGTAAATAAAGGTTACGGTTTTCCGTAATTTTTTTCTTAGCAAGAAATCATATATTTGAAAAAACTTAACTATGTATATATCTCAGCTTAAACTTTGGAACTTCAGAAAATACGGATCTAGTGATTCTTTTGATTTAGATAATCCACACTTAGTTGTACCTTTTGACAAAGGTTTGAATGTATTGATCGGTGAAAATGACTCAGGAAAATCTGCAATCTTAGATGCTATTAAGTTAGTTCTAAAAACTCATGCTTATGAATGGATAAAGGTTGAAAAAGAAGATTTTAACAGTGAAACAGACAAATTAAGAATAGAAATAGAATTTTCTGGTATATCTAATGACGAAGCCAAACATTTTATTGAATGGTTGGGTTGGGAAGATGAGGAAATTGAAGAAGGACAATTTGAGAAACGTCCTAAACTTATTTTGATTTATCAAGCAGAATATAGAAATAATAGAGTTATTCCATCAGATGTAAAAGCAGGAATGGATGGAACAGGTCACTTACTAAATGCTGATGCAAGAGAATATTTAAAATGTACGTACTTAAAAGCTTTAAGAGATGCTGATAGTGAACTAACTGCAAAGAAAAATTCTAGACTTTCGCAAATTTTACAAGAACATTATTTGTTTAAAAAAAAAGTTGGATTTACACATGAGTTTGAAGATCAATTCAAAATTATAAATGACACAATTACTAACGATTTTAAGAAAGATGAACAAAAAAGAGGATATAAGGAAAAAATAAAAGATGTCATTGATGATTTTATTGAAGGATTTATTGATCACAAACACAAAGGAAAATTTTCATTTGGCAATACTGACATAAAAAATATATTAGAAAAATTATCTTTAGGAATTGAACAACAAAATAATTTAGGACTCGGCACAATGAATCGCTTATATATGGCTGCCGAATTATTACACTTAAGAAAAGAAAATTGGAATGGTTTAAAACTATGTATGATTGAAGAACTTGAGGCTCATTTACATCCTCAAGCACAAATGAAAATCATTGAGAAATTAAGTTTAGAAAAAGATATTCAATTTATCTTAACAACTCACAGCCCAAATATTGCATCAAAAGTTGATTTGAAATCACTGATTCTTTGTAAAGATAGAAACGTTTTTCCTTTAGGGGAAGAATATACATATTTAGGAAAAAAAACTAAAGAGAGTAAATATGAAAATAGCTATAAGTACCTTAAAAGATTTTTAGATGTTACTAAATCTAATTTATTTTTTGCAAGAGGTGTGATTTTAGTTGAAGGTTGGTCAGAGGAATTATTAATTCCTGAAATTGCAAAAAAAATAAATTGTGATTTAACAAAGAAGGAGATTTCTATAGTTAATGTAGGTTCAACTGCATATCTCGATTTTGCGAAAGTATTTTTGAGAAAAGAGAATGAGAATGAATTAAAAGTTCCAGTTTCTATTGTAACTGATTTAGATAAAAGAGAATATGAGAGAGAAGCTCTTATTGAAGATGGAAAACAAAAAAAAATTGAAACAAAAAAACAGTATACATACGTAAATCAAAACATCAGTAATCATTCTGATCTAGTAAAAATAAAAGAAGATGATATTTTAGATAGAAAAAGCGATTATGTTAAACCTTTCGTTTCTAGGCTTTGGACTTTTGAATGGTGTTTACTAAAGTCTGAAACTTTAGGAGTTTATTTTAAAGAGGTTTTAAAAAAATTACATTCAAATACATTTAATAATATTGATTCTGAAAAAAATTGGGAAATAGGATTAGCAAAATTACTTTTGAGTAAAAACCTTAATAAAACAGAATTAGCTTACGAATTAAGTGAAAAAATTAAATTCGTAGAAACTTTAGAATTTAGTAAAGAAGATTCCTTTTACTATATAATTGATTCAATAAAACATGCTTGCAATGAAAATTGAGATAGAAGACGATCACATAAAGGAAGCTGAAAGCATTTTTATTGGAGGAAATCGTTTTGATGAAGAACGTATTAATTTTATAAAGAAACTTGATACTTGTGATTTACTTGCAGTTCCAGGAAGTGGAAAAACAACTGCATTAATTGCTAAGCTATATTGTTTATCTAGACAAATGCCTTTTAACGATGGTTCTGCCATTTTGGTTTTAGCACATACTCATAATGCAATAGATGAAATAGAAAACAAACTAAATAAACATTGTCCTCACCTATTTGAATATCCAAATTTTGTTGGCACTATTCAAAGTTTTGTAAATAAATATTTAGCAAATCAATCTTGCTTTAAAAAATACGGCTCATATATAAGAAAAAATGAAGATGACTTAATTTATGAAAAAATAACTAGGGAAATTTATTACAATAAGTCTAGTGCCATTTTTAAGTTATTAGATAAAAACATAAAAGACAAGTTCAATTGTTTAAATGAAGATTTTTTAAACGAATATAGTATTGAAGATAAAAAAGCATTATTCAATAAATATAAAGATTTAGGTTTTATAGATAAAAATAACTCATTGGTTAGTATTCAAAAAAACTATGAAAAAATAAAATCATCAAGTTTAATTCAGGAAGAAAAACAAATTTTATTTGATTTTAATTCTCACTTAAAAACATATTCATCAGATTTTAAAAAAATACTAGATTTAGTCCAAGATATAAGAATTAATGAAATAGATGAGTGTTTTTATTCAGATATATTTCCACCAAATTGGCATAAAAAATTAAAATTTACAACAAAATCAGGCAAGGAACTTAAAGCTATCTATGATAATTTAAAAAAAGAAGGTTCATTGTTGTATTTTGATTCTTTTGTATTAGCAAATGAACATATAAATAATTTTCCAATAACAAATATTCTTCAAAATCGTTTCAAATATGTTCTTATTGATGAAATGCAAGATTTAGAAGAATTTCAAATTAAAATTATTGATGATATTTTCTTTAGCGAAAGTTCTAAAACCGTAATTCAAAGAATTGGAGACATAAATCAATCTATTTATAGCTCAGGCAAAAAAGTAAAAGTAGAATGTGATTGGAAACCTAGAAAAATAGAGTATTTAAAAAGCTCATATCGTTTAACAGAAGAAATTGCAAGTTTAGTAAATGGCTTTACTTTAGATCCACAAAAAGATGAAAATAATAACCCACGTTTTGTAGTTAAAGGATTAAATAGACTTGAAAAAACAATCAAACCTCATTTAATTTTATTTAATAATGAAACAACAGGAGAGCAATTAGAGGAAAAATTTAAAGACTTGATAATTGAGAATAAATTGGATAATTGTGAAGAAAATATAAAAAAAGGTTTTAAAATTATTGGCTGGAGTACAGTTTGGGATAAAGATGAACAGAAACAAGATAAAGATGGAATAAAAAAAATTCGTCTTAAAGATTTATTTGAAAATTATTCAAAAGAAAGTAAGGCAAAAAAAGAAGATTTTGATTGTTTAAAAAAACATTTGCAATTATTTGATAAAGAAAAACAGACATTAGAAGCAGTCAGAAAATCTATTTTAAATTCATTTTTAAGAATTTTAAGATATGAAGATATTTATTTTGATTTGGAAACTAAGAAACATTTTAGAAAAAGTACATTAATTTCATTTATTAAAAATCAAGGTGAAGAAGTTTATAATAATTTTATAGCAAATCTCTTTGATTGGTGCTTTTGTCTAGTAACAAATAATGAATATGAAAATATTTACAAAAAGGTAAAAGAATATATTTCAAATGTTTTTATTAGATGGAATTGGTATGATGAAGAAAATTATATTCCAAAAAACATAAACAAATCAACTGACTTTATTAATAGTGTGAATTATCAATTTATTGAAATTAATAAAAACGAAACAATTGAAAAAAAAGAAGTGAAGAGTCACATTAATATAGAAGTAAGTTCTGTACATTCTGTAAAAGGGCAAACTCATTGCGCAACAATGTATATTGAATCAGCATACAAAACACCTGTTTATGAGACAAATAAATTAAATAAGCAAACTAAAAAAAATCCCCTTTTCTTTCAAAATCATGATTGCAATAAACCAACAGGTAAAGAAGCAATAAAAATGATGTATGTTGGTTTTTCACGTCCTACTCATTTGTTATGTTTTGCAGTTTTAACAGATAACATAAATAAAGAAGAATTGTTAAAATTTGAAACTAATGATCAATGGATTATTGATAAAAATTTAATTGAAAATAAACAAATATTATAAATTGAAATTTGATCAATCCCCACAAAAAAACCACCGAAATTCGGTGGTTTTCATATTATTAATTGTAATAATCTTAAGCTTCGTTCAAAGGCTTGTGTTCTCCCGGTTGGTCTTTACCTTCAGGGTTTACCTGTCCTTCATTTCTTGGTTTTTGTTCCGGTCTTGGTGGTCTTGGCAACAAAACTTTTCTTGAAAGTTTCATTTTTTTACGGTCATCATAGCCCATAAATTTCACCTCTACTTCATCACCTTCGTTGTAAGGAACTTTATCCAGACGTTTCCATTCGATTTCTGAGATGTGTAATAAACCTTCAGTACCTTTTGCAATCGCTACGAAAGCACCGAAATCCATCACCTTCACTACTCTACCCTGGTAAACTTCACCTACAACAGGTACAAAGGTAATCTCGTTGATTCTTGCAATCGCATCATTGATCTTCTCTCTGCTTACACCGGAAATTTCGATTCTTCCGATTTCTCCAACTTCTTCAATAGCGATCACCGTATCTGTATCTTTCTGCAACTGCTGAATGATTTTTCCACCAGGTCCGATAACAGCACCGATGAAATCTTTAGAGATCTCAAGCATTACCATTTTCGGAGCGTGAGGTTTCACATCTTCTCTTGGTGCAGCAATTGTTTCGGTAATTTTATCTAAAATATGTAATCTTCCGTCTCTAGCCTGTAGAAGTGCTTTCTCCATAATATCCATCGACAATCCCTGGATTTTGATGTCCATTTGGCAAGCTGTGATTCCTTCTGCAGTTCCTGTTACTTTAAAGTCCATATCTCCCAGGTGATCTTCATCACCCAAAATATCAGAAAGAACGGTAAATTTCCCTGACTTTACATCAGTTACCAATCCCATTGCAATCCCTGAAACCGGTTTTTTAATCTGTACCCCTGCATCCATCAATGCTAAAGTTCCTGCGCAAACAGTTGCCATAGAAGATGAACCGTTAGATTCCAAGATATCGGAAACAATACGGATGGTATAAGGATTTTCTTCCGGGATCATATTGGCCAAAGCTCTCTGAGCTAAGTTTCCGTGACCTACTTCTCTTCTTGAAGTTCCTCTCAGAGGTCTTGCTTCACCTGTAGAGAACGGCGGGAAGTTATAGTGTAAGAAGAATCTTTCGTCGTAATTTACCATTACGCTGTCTACCATGTTTGCATCTTTTACAGATCCTAAAGTTACAGCCGTTAAAGACTGAGTTTCTCCTCTTGTAAAGATTGCAGAACCGTGAGCTCCCGGTAAATAATCAACCTCGCTCCAGATCGGGCGGATGGTTTCAGGATTACGACCATCAAGACGGATTTTTTCGTTCAAAATCATCTGACGCATCGCTTCTTTTTCCACATCGTGGTAATATACTTTTGCAAAAGGCGTTACTCTTTCCAGCTCTTCTGCATTATCTACATACTGCGCCAAAAATTCGTCTAAAACCGCTTTGAATTTTTCACCTCTTTCTTCTTTTGCTGAAGGAGATTTTGCAACTTCATATACTTTATCGTATGTTTCTTTCCACACTTTCTCACGGATGGCTTCATCGTGATTTTCGTGGCTGTATTCTCTTTTCGGGAATGATTTGCCTACTTTTTCAGCCAGTCTTTCCTGAGCTTCAACTTGTTTTTTGATCTCCACATGAGCAAACTGAATCGCTTCAAGCATTTCTGCTTCAGAAATTTCTTTCATCTCTCCTTCCACCATTACGATAGAATCTTTGGTTGCCCCTACCATAATATCCAGGTCGGCAATTTTAAGATCTTCATAATTCGGGTTGATAGAAAGTTCTCCGTTTATTCTTACCACTCTCACTTCAGACATCGGTCCGTTGAAAGGAATATCTGTAATTGCAATTGCTGCAGACGCTGCAAGACCTGCCAAATCATCAGGAATCGACTGTCCGTCGTAAGAAATCAAAGAGATCATTACCTGTACTTCTGCATGGAAATCTTCAGGAAATAAAGGTCTTAGCACTCTGTCTACCAAACGCATCGTTAAGATCTCCTGATCTGATGGTCTCGCTTCTCTTCTGAAAAAGTTTCCGGGGATTTTTCCGCCAGCGTAAAATTTCTCTCTGTAATCAACAGTTAATGGCAAAAAGTCTACACCATCTTTTGCTTCTTTGCTGGCTACAACGGTTGCTAAAAGCATTGTTCCGCCTACTTTTACGACTACAGCGCCATCAGCCTGTTTAGCCAATTTTCCTGTTTCAATTGTGATTTCTCTGCCGTCTGCAAGAGTAATCGTCTCTGTAATTGCTTGAGGTATACTCATAAATTGTTTTGTGTTGCACTCCGTATTGAGTGCTTTAATTAATTATATTTCGTCTAAATTGAGTTGCAAATTTAAGGTTTTTGTTTTAAATAGAAGATTATAAAGTGACTACGAAGAGATTTCTTTGTTTAAAATCACTTCTGTCCTCCGTTTTTTCAGGGAAAATTCTTTATCCAGATCTCCATTTTAGATCATCAGCTTTTTGAAAGCGGTAAGATCCTGAAGCAATTCCGGTCGATATTTTTACTTATGCTAAAGAAAAGTCTTGTTTTAAGTTTAGAATGAGTAAAAATAAATGTAAATTTTATGAATATCCGTTTTTTAATCATCTTAAAAAAATTAAAGTCGTTGTCACTGACTTCGTAGAATTTTCAAAAGAAGTGGTCTTTATTATCTTTCAGTTTAAACCAAAAAAAAGCAACCTCTTTCGAAGTTGCTTTTATTTTTGGAATCGGATAGATTATTTTCTTAAACCAAGTTCAGCAATAATTGCTCTGTATCTTGTAATATCTTTTTTCTTAAGATAGTCTAATAAGCTTTTTCTTTTACCTACTAATTTCACCAAAGATCTCTCGGTATTGAAATCATGACGATTTGCTTTCAAATGCTGAGATAAGTGGTTGATTCTGTAAGTGAAAAGAGCTACCTGTCCTTCAGCGCTCCCTGTGTCTTGTGCAGATTTTCCATGTTTTGCGAAAATTTCTGCTTTTTTTTCTGTTGTTAAGTACATTCCAATATTGTTTAATGATTATTATGTAACGGGTGCAAAAATACAACTATTTTCCAATTGGGCAAAACATTATTGATGCTGTAAATTCAAATCGATAGAAAAATATGTTAAATATTTCTTAAATAAATTATGTTATCCCATTAAAAGGCAGTACTTTTGCAATAACAAAAATATGAAAAAACTTTTACTTTATATAGTACTTTCTACGGTCTTCATCACCAGTATTTCTTCTGTAAAAGCACAGAAAACCGGAGCTCACGAGAAGATAAAAAAAATCTTATACTTCAATCCTCAGGTAGAACCGGATCTGGAGGAAATAAAAGACCCTACCAATAATGCATTTTTCAGTACCGTTTCAGATAACGTAAGCACATTCAAAAGAAACAGAATGCTGAGATCTGAAGTGCAGGTTTCCTATGACAGCATAGATGCCAAAACCATTTCGGAATACAGCAAAAACAATGATGCCGATTTTGTGATTGTTCCGAAAGTAAAGTATTTCAAAGTAGGTTTAGGAAAATATGTATTTTCCAATCAGGTGATTGTAAGCCTGAAACTTTTTGATGCGGAAGGAAATTTTATCGCTTCATCAGATTACGATACCTACCGCAAAAACATGCGTCTTCTGGGCTCTACCGAAAACTCAATCAAGATCGGTACAAACGGTGCCATGAAAAGCATTCTTAAAGAATTAAGAAAACAAAAACCTTCTATGGAAGCCGGTTTTTAACCTTTAATAAATCCTTAAATTTACTTTATCGTTCTCTTTTCTTAGAAATTTGAATTATTTTTGCATATCCAAAAAAATTCAGGTTTTGAATTATAACAACGAACTTACCTTTAACCCGGCCGATATTGCAGAACGACTGAGCGAGCTCCCCGCTGATGAAAGGCTGTTGGCTTTTTTGAAAGTTCCGAAAGAATACAAAGCCGACGTTTTCTCGCATCTTGATCCGGATTTTCAGGAAGAAACCATCCGAAGTATCGGCAGTGACGAAGTTTCCGAGATCCTGAATGCAATGACACCCGATGACAGAACAGCCCTTTTTGAAGATTTTCCCGATGAGCTGATTAAATATTCCATCAATCACCTGAATCCTCAGGAAAGACGAATTGCTCTTAAGCTTTTGGGATACGATTCCGATTCTATCGCCAGACTGATGACTCCTTATTACATCCAGATCCGAAAAGAATGGACGGTAAAAAGATGTCTTCAGCAGATAAAGAAAGTCGGAAAAAGAGTGGAAACCATCAATCATCTGTACGTTGTGGATGAAAGAAACCGACTGATCGACGATTTGGCTTTAGGGAGTTTACTATTGGTGGAAGATGACACGCTGGTTTCCGATCTTACCGACAATCAGTTTGTTGCTATAAAAACAACGACTTCAAAAGAAGATGCTGTTCAGTATTTTGAAAAGTATGACCGCACTGCTCTGCCCATCATTACAGACGCAGGAGTTTTGGTGGGAATCGTAACCATTGATGATATATTAGATCAGATTGAATCTCAAAACACCGAAGACATTCAGAAATTCGGGGGTGTGGAAGCGTTGGATGACCCTTATATCCAGACCCACTGGTTTGAAATGATCAAAAAACGGGGTCTCTGGCTGATCGTTTTATTCTTCCTTCAGCTGATTACGGCTTCTGTGATGGGATATTATGAAAATGAAATAGAGAAAGCCGTAGTTTTAGCGTTATTCATTCCATTAATTATATCAAGCGGCGGAAATTCCGGATCGCAGGCGGCCACCTTAATTATCCGTGCAATGGCCTTACAGGAAATCACCATCAAAGACTGGTGGATTGTGATGAAAAAAGAATTGGTCACAGGTCTGATTTTGGGAACATTTTTGGGGGTGATCGGTTTTTTCAGAATTATGATCTGGCATGAGATGGGTTGGTTTAATTATGGAGATTATTGGTTTTTCATTGCACTCAGCGCAGGAATGTCACTTTCTATGATTGTTCTTTGGGGAACTTTATCAGGTTCCATGGTTCCTTTTATCCTCAAAAGGTTCAATCTTGACCCTGCAACTTCTTCTGCTCCATTTGTGGCAACATTGGTTGACGTTACGGGTTTAATTATATATTTTACGATTGCCGGAATGTTCTTAACCGGAAAACTTTTGTAATTTTAAGCAAAGTCTAAAAATTATTTATGAAAGTTATTTCTTTAGTACCTTCTATTACGGAAGCTTTATTTGATTTGGGATTAACCGAAAATGAAATCATCGGACGAACGAAATTCTGCATTCATCCCGAAGAAAAAGTAAAAAACATCGAAATCATCGGCGGAACAAAAAATCTGAATATCGAAAAGATAAGAAGTTTAAAGCCTGATTTAATTTTAGCCAATAAAGAAGAAAACGTAAAAGAGCAGGTAGAAAGCTTACAGGAAGATTTTAAAGTCATTGTTGATCATACAGAAACCATTGAAGACAATTATTATCTGGTGAAAAACTTAGGCTTTCTTTTTAATAAAGAAGAAAAAGCGCAGGCTTTTAATCTGAAAGTGTATGAAGTTCTTGATCAGGCAAAACTGAAATCTCCGGTAAAAACTGCTTATCTTATCTGGAAAAACCCTTATATGACGGTGGGTTCAGACACTTTCATCCACCATATTTTATCCGAAATCGGTTTTGAAAATATTTTCAAAAATCAAACCCGATATCCTGAAATTGAGGTTAAAGATTTAGCCAAAGCTGATGTGATTATGCTTTCTTCCGAACCTTTTCCTTTTAAAGAAAAACACATTGCAGAATTGAGAGAAATTTATCCTGATAAAAAAATAATGATCGTTGATGGCGAAGCATTTTCCTGGTACGGAACGCATATTGCAAAGTGTGAGAATTATTTTAAAGAACTGATTGCTGAGTTTAATCATTAAGTTTTGGCTGAAGCCAAATGTTTTTTTTTCATTCTTTAGCTGGCTAAAGCCCGCTCCTATTGATTTTTCATTCAGAAAAAAAACTCCGACAATAATCGGAGTTTATATTTTAATTTAAATAAGATTATAAAATCTTTGAAACTTCATTACAAAGCCATTCCAGCAATTCTAAATCTTCTTTGGTAAATGGATCAATCGTGTGAGAATCTATATCAATCTGGCCGATGTTTTCTCCGTTTTTGAAGATCGGAACCACAATTTCCGCTTTCGTATCAATAGAACAGCTCAGGTAATTATCCTGTAAATGAACATCCGGAACGATGAAAGTTTCATTAGAAACCGCAACCTGTCCGCAAATTCCTTTTCCGTAAGGAATGATAATATGATCGGTTTCTGCACCCACGTAAGGTCCCAGTTTCAATTCGTCTTTATCTCCGTTTTTGAAATAAAAACCCGTCCAGTTGAAATAAGATATTTCCTGATCCAGCAAATGGCACACTTTTTCAAGTTTTTCTTCGGTATTATGTTTCGGGCTTTCAAGAATAGACGAAAGTCTTTTTTTTAGTTCAGACATTTTAAATTTGTTTTAAGAAAATTGTTTTAGAGAAAGTTCTTCTTTGTAACCGAACATTCCTCTTTCTTTTATCATTTCAGCAACACCTTCCGGAAGCTGCTTTTCCCAACCGCTTATATTGCAGGAAATTTTCCTTAATATTTCTCTGGAGTAAATTTCCAGAAATTCCGGATTGTAATTTTTAATATCCACAATACGGTTGTTGAGTTTGAAGTACTTGTATAGTTCTTTCAGACTTTCTTCCACTTTAAGATTTTCAGAATTTAGCAGTTCGTGGGTTTCAGGATCTTTATATGGATATAAATACACCCTCATTCCGTTTCGGAAAAACTTACCGAAAGCTTCCAGAATTCCCCCTGAAAGATCTTTGTAATATTTCTCATCAAACACCATCAACATATTGTTTACGCCCATTGCGACACCAATTTCGCCATTGGTGTAATGGGAGAAATAATCAATCAGCCTGTAATATTCTGAAAAGTTTGAGATGATTACCGTATAGCCCAGTTTACCAAGAACATCTACTCTATCCAGAAAATCCCTCTCATCGATATCTCCGTCTGCACGCAGATTGGAGATGGTAATTTCTATTAAAACCTCGGTTTCTTCCTGTGTACAGATGGCATCTTTCAGGAACATATCCATCCCGTTTCTGAGCATATCGATATTGACTCTCGTTACCGGTCTGAAACTTCCTCTTACAGCAAAAATATTTTTTTTGTACAAAACATCAGCAGGAAGCATATTATTCCCCTGAGAATTGAAGATCACCGCATCGGTCATATTATTTTTCACCAGCTGCAGAGACATCAGTCTGTTGTCTACATACGCAAAACCGGGACCGCTGAAATCGATCATATCAATCTCCAGATTATCTGTAGCCACGTCATCATACAGAGATTCTATCAATCTTCTGGGGTTGTCAAAATAAGTAAATGCTCCAAAAATAAGATTCACTCCCAAATTTCCAAGCGTTTCCTGCTGCAAAGTAGCATCGTTCTCTTTGAATTTTACGTGAATGACAATTTCGTTATAATCTTCATTTTCTTTTACCTGAAAACGAATTCCTACCCATCCGTGGCCTTTTACTGTTTTATCAAAATTGATTGTCGTAACGGTATTGGCATAGGAAAAAAACTTTCTGTTTGGGCTGTTCTCTCGGGAAATTCTTTCTTCAATTAAAGCTACTTCGTAGCGCAGCATTTTTCGAAGTCTGTTTTGGGTTACATATCTGTTTTTAACCTCTTTTCCGTAGATGGCATCACTAAAATCTTTGTCGTAAGCCGACATTGCCTTGGCAATTGTACCGGAAGCTCCTCCTGCTCTAAAAAAGTGTCGTACAGTTTCCTGCCCTGCTCCAATCTCTGCGAAAGTACCATAAATAGTAGGATCTAGATTAATTGTTAATGCTTTTTGTTTAGGAGTTAGTTTCTGATACATTAGGACATTAAATTTTTCGTAAATTTACCAAAATTAAAACAACCTCAAAAGAAATGAAGTTGAAATTTTTAGGAACCGGAACTTCACAGGGAGTTCCCGTCATTGGTTGCACTTGCGAGGTATGCCTCTCCAAAAATCCGAAAGATAAACGTTTCAGGGCTTCTGCATTGGTAACAACGGACGATCGCAAAAAAATTCTTATCGACTGCGGACCAGATTTCAGGCAGCAAATGCTTATCAATCAGGAAAATCATCTGGATCTTGCACTTCTTACGCATGAACATAACGATCATGTGATTGGTCTTGACGATATGCGTCCGTTGATTTTTAAAACCGGCAAAAACATGCCTCTTTACAGCAACGTACGCGTAGGAAATGAAGTTAAAAATCGCTTTCCTTACGCTTTTGCGGATGAACGTTACCCCGGAGCACCTGCCTTTGACCTTCATCCTATCGAGAATAAACCTTTTGGGGTTTTGGATATTGAAATTACACCTGTTGAGGTTATTCATTACAAAATAACGGTATTCGGATATAAATTTAAAAACCTGGCGTACATTACAGATGCAGGTTTTATTTCTGAAACGGAAAAGCAAAAACTAAAAAATCTGGATGTGCTTATTTTGAATTGCATCCGAAAGTTTGACCCTCATCCTGCCCATTTTATATTGGAAGACGTCATCAATCTCTTTAAGGAACTGAAACCAAAAAAATTATTTTTAACGCATTTAAGCCACCATTTTGGTCTCCATGATATTGAAGATAAGCTACTTCCCGATGGAATACACCTTTCCTACGATGGTTTGGAGATTAATTTTTAATTTTTTTCTTCAAAAAGTTTTTGAACATTGAAAAAACTTCTTATATTTGCACACCAATTTAAAGCAAGCCCAGTTGGCGGAATTGGTAGACGCGCTAGACTCAAACTCTAGTATCGCAAGATGTGCCGGTTCGATTCCGGCACTGGGTACAAAAAACCTCTGAAATCATTTGATTTTCAGAGGTTTTTGATTTTTGGGATTTATAAAAAGCCTCACTTCTTAAACAAATAAAATTTCAGCACTGAAGATCATTAGAAAAGAGCTAAAAGTACGGGATATGAAGATGAAACCACAGAACATCATCAAAAAATTAAGACTTTTCTTGAAATTATTAATTTTTTTTTACTCAGATGATTAATCTCAGTTTCATACTAAGTGTCAAATTGTATCTTTGCGAAGATTAGATTTTGAAAAATATCATTTCCATATTCATTATTTTCACTATTGCAGTACGACCGATATTGCCATTGCTCAATTACGCAGTCAATTACGAATACATTGCCGACAACCTATGCGAAAATAAAGCAAAGCCGGAGATCATGTGTAATGGTAAATGTTATGTTTCCCAACAACTGGCCAGATCAAATCAGGAGCAATCGGCACAAAACCCTCAAAAGGTTACTGCTCCCACGATGGATGTCTTTCTGATGACAGAGGAATTTAAATTTTTTGTCACAAAGATGAGTTTCGTTCATAGCAATTCTATCAGTACATTCTGTACAGATTTTTATCATTCTATATTCTATACAAACATTTTTCATCCGCCTCTGGCTTAATTGACAGTTCCTGTAGAAAGAAATAACTCTTAATTAAACAATAAAATTAATCGGTAGCAACATTTTCCAAGAGAATGTCTGCAGGTCAGGATATGCTCAGCCGGCTAACAATCTTGCGAAAAAAGATCCTTAAAAAGGAAGATCCGAGAGAGTAAAGTCAGTCTGTACAGAAGACCTCGCCTTCAAATAAAAACAGCAGAACCTATTTCCTATCCTTTTGTCTACCAGAGAGATTAGTGGATTTTACAGCGGGCACATTACAGGGAACAATAAGATCAACCACGGAAAATTATTGAAAACAGCTTTTCTTTTTTAAAGAAGAAACATGTATTTCCATGTAAAAAAACTTGGCGAATTCTTTTAAAAGAGATGATTCCGGTCGTCTACTGATATAGTATTAACATCTTTATGTGATTAATCTATGAAAGAATCCACGGAAAAAACGAATTGACACCATTCAATAACAGTTTTTTATAAGGTTTAGCTTTTCAATATCTTTTTTCTGCAAGCCAGAGTAAATAGTCACTGATTGTGTTTTCAGCTTTCTTTTGCACCGTTTCTCTTTATCACCATATTTAATTTAAAATTTAATTTATCAAACAATGAAAATTTACAAATTCTTATCACTCTCATTTTTTGCAATAATTTTATGGACTGTTTCATCATGCAGAAACAATAATGATGACGAAGTTCAGGATACAACGTCTGGAAATCTACAGTTAAAGTTTGAAAACGGATTCAATAACCTGGGTGGAATTGTTCTTAATCAAACCACCCAGACCTCATCAAACGGGCAGAAACACCAGTTTTCCACGCTTAAATTTGTAATCAGCAACATCACTTTGATCGACGAAAATGGGAATGAGTTCAAATACAATGACAACAATCCTGATAAAGGTGCATTTATTATTGATCAGGCAGAGGCGGTTGCCGGAATCAATTACATCAACCTCAATAGTATTCCTAAGAATAATTACAAAAAAATAAGAATTGGATTAGGGATCAGCCAAAGTGCTTACCTGCTGGGACAAGACGGTCAGGGAATTTTCTGGCAAAAAGCTAAAACAGCCGGAATGACCTGGTCTTGGGCAGCCGGATATATCTTCGTAAAGCTGGAAGGTAAATATGGAACTTCAGCAACGACTACGGAATTTATGAACCATTGCGGAAATATGGGCGATACCGCAGCCAACGGAACACCTGATCTCTACAGAGAAGTGACTCTGGATCTTCCAACTACTGCAAGAGTGACCAAGGACATTACGCCCTCGATACATATCCTGGCTGATCTCAATCAATATTTAAGCGGGCAGACAGCACTGACTTTAGACAATACCAATAATATGGCCATGGGTTCCAGCCAGCATCTGGTAAATGTGACCAACAATCTGACAAAAATGTTTAAAGTAGACCACGTTCACAATGATTAAAATTTTAAACCCTTTCCAAAGAGGGCAAAAAAGCGGTCTTGGGATTCTTCTTTTCCTGATGTTAGGAATTGTTTTACATTCCTGTACAGACGAATATGAAGGTATTCCAATCGACAAGGACGAATCCTATAGAATGGAAAAACCAGACGGCTTTCCAGAAATGACCTTTGATATCACTGGTCATCCCATTACCGTCAATGGTGTTGCACTGGGAAAAAAATTATTTTATGAAGGAAAACTTTCCAGGAACAATACTATTTCCTGTGGGTTCTGCCACATTCAGGAATACGCTTTCACCCATCACGGACATGCAGTAAGCCACGGGATTGATGATCGATTGGGAATCAGAAATGCGCCAGCCATTCAGAATATGGCTTTTCTAAAAAATTATACCTGGGATGGAGTAAGCCATAATCTAGACGAAAGATCGCTTGTTCCTATTACCACCGATTTCGAGATGGACAGCTCACTGCCGGGAGTGGTATCAAAGCTGAGCACAGATGCCAACTACAAAAAAATGTTCAGGGCAGCTTATGGTGACGACACTATTACCGGAGAACGTATACTGAAAGCACTCTCTCAGTTTATGAGAACAATGATATCTGCCGATTCCAAATATGACCGCCACAAAAAGGGAACAGCAAATTTCACAAACGAAGAATCTAAGGGGATGTCACTTTTTCAAAATAAATGTGCAGGCTGCCACAGCGGAGAATTGTTTACCGATGAAACCTATAGAAATACAGGAATGTATTATAATCCGCAATATGATGACCGGGGAAGATACCGTGTGACATTAGACTGGAACGACAATATGAAATTCAGGGTTCCAAGTTTGAGAAATGTAGAACATACCGCACCTTACATGCACGACGGAAGATTTTATACCCTGGAAGCGGTTCTTAATTTCTACTCCGATACTATGGAAGAACAGCCCAATCTTGATCCGATTCTGAAACAAAACGGACACATAGGAATACCCATGAGCAGTTCGGAAAAATTATCCATCATTGCCTTTCTAAAAACCCTCAGCGACCAAAATTTTCTTACCAATAAAAAATTTGCAGAGTAATGAAGAAAAATCTTTTTATTTTATTTTTAATGATCACAATTTCACTTTCCGCCTGTGAGAAAGACAGTCTTTACCTACCAAGATATGAAGCTCAGAATGATACCGGTTTAAAATCCCTGCAACTCTACTGTGATGCCTGCGGATGTGCAGCGGGAAATGGTTCTTCAGGATTTGAATCCCTTTTGAATCCTCAATTCATAGGAATCAAATATTTTGCACAGCACTATAAAGCCAAAGAAAACCTCTTCACGAGCGATCTCACCCAGGATCAATACTTTAATACCATTCAGATCTGGGGAAAGATCCCTGTTACAGATAAGCTGAGCCTCTATGCCAACATCCCTTTTAATTTTCATGAGAGAAAAACGCTTCAGGGCGATATCCGGATAAGTGGTATCGGTGATGCCAATCTGATGGGAATCTATGAACTTTTGAGATCAAAAGACACCTTTCATCAGCTAAATGGCGGTATCGGCGTGAAGATCCCATTGGGTGAATTTGATAAAAAAGGAATCACGGGAGTCAATCCCAGTTTCCAGCTCGGAACAGGAAGCTGGGACTATCAGATGGCTTTGAGCTATAAATACCAGAAAAGCCTGCTTGCATTGATGGTGAATACTGATTATACTTTTAAAACAGAGAATAAGAAGCACTATCAGTTCGGGAACCAGTGGAACTATGCTGTGACAGGATTCCATAGAATCTGGAAAAACGAAACCACTACCATTTCCTTTAAAGCAGGAATGCAGGGCGAGGTCTATGACTGGAACAAGCAATTTGGAGAAGTTATGCCCAGAACTGCCGGAAGTGCATTGTATGGCAAACTTGGCTTTGAGGCCTCCTACAAAAAATTCAGTTTGGGAAGTGAAATAATGCTTCCTGCCTACAGCAATCTGGCAAGCAGCGATATTGAAGCAAGATCCCGATTCAGTGTGTTTGTGAATTTTGGTTTATGATAAATTGTTTCATGGATTAATCTTTGATCGGATAAAAGTCTTTGCATACATTATTTCTTTCTGCAAGGCGAAAGACTTCCGGTAAAAGAAACTGAATTAATAATCATGTGAAAACCAATGGAATTGTACTCAAGAGATGCTGAGAAATTGGGTCTCTCGAGTACAACTCCATTTTTTGGAGAGACCTTTCCCTTACATTTTTAAGAAAGGACAGCACTCCGGAGAGAACACTTTAGATTTCAGCATGAAAAATGTTCAAATGTAAATACCGGATAACAGCATTGCGTACTTACAAGTCCTTATCATATTCTATAAATAGCATCTTAGGTTTTTTCGGTCCACAGATAGCTGTTTTCAATTTTTAATAAGAAAATATTTTGAAGTTTCAAAGCCGTAAACCATTAGCCAATTTCATTATTTTACAGTATATTTAAAGTATAATTACTAAACCAAAATCACGTCAATATGGAAAATAAGTCTAATGATTCCACACCGAAACGTCCGGAAGGAGAGAGAATTTTAAATGCTCCGTTAGTGGAGATGAATCTCTATGAATTTATACATCAGATAAAGAATGAAGAAACGTGGGCTAACAGTGAACGAAATTCCGTAACGATATTCAAGTCCGATACCATGAGAATTGTTCTGCTGGGTTTACACGAAAATGCTGAGTTTCCGCCACACACCGCCAACGGTGTTATCAGCATTCAGGTGCTGGAAGGCAATATTCAATTGATGACGGACGAGCGGCATTCGCTTGTCGGGAAAGGACAAATGGTGGCGTTACAGAAAAACATTCTGCACAGTGTGAAGGCAATGGAGGAAAGTTTCTTTCTCCTTACTCTTTCCATGAGTGATCTGGAATATATCTAATCCCTTTAAACACTATCTAATTACCTGAAAAAAATGGGATAAACCTTGTTTTTAAAGGCTGTGTTATCTGCTGACACAGCCTGAAAGAGTACGTTTCTGTACAAAAAAATATCAGAGATAGTGGAAATTTTAAATTTTTTAAATAATATAAATTATACAATAAAAGTTCAATATATTTGCTTTATTGTATCTCTAAAACCTTTATCCATAAAATATTAATCTTTAATGAAAAGATATGTAGCTTTCCTTTTAATGTTTATTTGTTCCTTTAGTTTTTACGGGCAGGATCTTAATGCTGAAGAACTTTACACGAAAGCCCGTACCGCTGCACTTGAGAAAAATGATTATGACGAATCTATAACACTTTTAAGAGAGGCACTGGATAAAAATCCGGATTTCACAGATGCATCTGTTTTTTTAGGAAGGTTGTATATCTGGAAAAAAGATTGGGACACAGCAAGAAAGGTATTTGAGGGACTTAAGAGCAGAAATGTTCGGGACGAAGATTACTATATTGCCAGTGCCTCGTTAGAATACTGGACGGAGAATCAGACAAAAGCGGCTGAGCTTATTGATGAAGGGTTGTCATTACATCCCAATTCGGAACAACTGTGGCTGCTGAAAGCCAAGGTGCTTTATACGAATAAAAACTACACTCAGGCCGAGACTGCTGTCAACTCCCTTATTGCTATTAATCCAAAAAATACGGAAGCCAGACAACTCGCTTCTCAAATCACTGAGCTCACCTCAAAAAATGCTGTGAGCATGGTATATCAATATTCCCATTTTGACAAACAGTTCGATGATGATTGGCATGTGGTAGGAATAAGCTACAAAAGAGTCACTTCTCTGGGTCCTGTAATTGTCAGAGGAAACTATGCCAGCAAATTTGCACAAAACGGAACTCAGATAGAGGTAGAAGCGTATCCCAGATTATCGAAGATGTTTTACCTTTATATTGGCGGAGGGTATTCCAATGATGTGGGTCTGTTTCCTAAATACAGAACCGGTGTTTCTCTGAATGCAAATCTTCCCCGAAGTTTTGAAGCGGAAATAGGATACCGGCAGCTTTATTTTACTGATCACATATGGCTTTATACTGCCTCCGTAGCAAAGTACTATAAAAATTTCTGGTTCAGTTTCCGAACCTATATTACCCCCGACCATCAAAATATTGCTCACTCTTATACCGGTACCGTACGGTATTACACGAAGCGTGCGCAGGACTATTTTTCTGTACAGGCCGGGACAGGTATAAGCCCTGAAGAAAACCGCAATAATCTGCTGGAGAGTAACGCCTTTAAAATTAAAACTTTTAAAATAGGAGCTGATTACAATTTTTCTATCCATAGAAATGCATTTTCGTTGGGAACCATGTATTACAATCAGGAATACCGTCCGGACACGAAAGGAAGCCAATTTGATATTATTTTAGGATTTACCAGAAAATTTTAGTTCTGATGTTTGACGGTTTTTATTTTAAACTATTCTCCTCAGTTGAAGACAGTGGTTACCTTACGCAGCTTTGCAAACCTGTTCTGAAGTATTTCTGACCGGCGCTTCACAATACGAATCAAAAACGACGGTTCCTGTAAAGCAACTCATCATGAGGAATCATATTAAAAATTGTTGATTTCGGGATGGTCTTTAATCAATTGATCCTGACTGGATTTCAGTAAATATCCCCATTTGCTTTTAGCAGCATTTTGATACCATAATTCCTGCTGTTTCACGGAAGGACTTATGACCGCATGGACAGGAATAAAAAATGAAACCAACCCAATTAAAAGAAATGCGATACCTATATACATAGATTTGAAAGAACCTCTCGCCGCCATCCACAAAGGAAGAAAAGATGCAGCGACCAAAATACCCAACAGCGCAAAATTCTCAAAATCTATAATTCCGCTGGCCTTTAAGATATGGCTTAACTCTCCTTCGGTATAATAAACCCGCTGTGATCCGAGAAGAGACCGGGTTTGAGAAAAATAGAGAAACAGAATATACTGTGAAACAACGGCAACAAGACATATCAGAATAGCCAGGATCTTTGCCCAGCTTTCTTTTAAAAAATTAAAAATAAGGAAAAGCATACCTGTGATGAAAGATAGCTTACAGGCAAATAAAATATTTTCCAGAAATAGAGAACTTAAGATCACCGGGATATTTAGTTTCGGAAAAGTATATCGGTACCAGCATGCTTCTACCGTAACTCCCAGCAAAAAGAGCAAAAAGAAAACAACCGTGATGGCACCCCACCTTCTCAATCCGGCTTTGAGAACAACCGTTATTCTTTCTTTAAAAGATAAGTCCCGGGTATTCTGACTAAAGCCCTGTCGGGTCATTTCTCCCCACCCGTGAGATTTTCTGAAATAATCGATACATCCCTGAATACTTGCTTTTACCACAATAGGATGAAAATAAAACGGTTCTGAAAATACAGTGGAAATTAAAGTAATAAAGTCTTTCCTTTTGGTGTACACCTGCCGGCTGACGAGATCTACCAAAATGGAATAAATAGAATACAGATAACCCATTGAGATCACCAACGCAAACAACATGGTAAAGAATGACCAGTTGATGATCCCGAACAGTAAAAAAACAATGAAAATAACGTATCCTGTGAACTCAACTAACGGTCCCAGAAATTCAAAAAACAGCCAATAAGGAAGGCTTATCATTCCTAATTTTCCGTATTTGGGATTAAACATCATTTTCCTGTGTTTCCAAAGTGTTTCCATCGTTCCGCGCATCCAGCGGTTCCTTTGTTTTTTAAGAATATCTGTGGACTCCGGTACTTCTGTCCAGCAAAGAGGATCGGGTATGGTGATCACTTTATAGGGTTCTTTTCTTTCTTCCATGTACTTTCGCATGCGCACCACAAGTTCCATATCTTCACCCACCGTATTGCGGTCGTAGCCACCGCAGGCCAATACAATTTTTCTGTCGAAAACTCCGAAAGCTCCTGAAATCAATATAAGACCCGCTGCTCTGGACCACGCCATCCTTCCCAGAACAAAAGCTCTAATGTATTCCAGTGCCTGTGTTCTTCCCAGAAGTGTTCTCGGCATTTTTACTTCAATTACTTTACCATCTACAATCGTGCAGTTGTTTGCCAGACGGATAACACCGCCACAGGCAATAAATTTTTCATCAGTCTGCTCCATGAAAGGTTTTGCAAGTTTTAAGATGGCATCCTGTTCAATAATGCAGTCTACATCTATACAGAGAAGATAATCACCGGAAGAGATATTAACTCCCACGTTCAGTGCATCTGCTTTGCCTCCATTCTCTTTATCTACAACAATCAGTTTTTTAAAAGCCGGATTTATACTTTTATAGATTCCTTTTACGGCACGGGTGTCTATTTTTCCCTGAACAAAATAAGCAACAGATTCTAACTCGTATGCATCAATAAGGATCTGCATAGAATGATCTTTGCTTCCGTCATTCACAATGATAATTTCTAAATTGTGGTAATACAGCGACAGCAGCGAACGTACATTCTCGACGATGGTCATCCCTTCATTGTATGCAGGGGCAATAAGGCTGAAACCGGGAGCATCGGGATTGGTCGCTATAATATTGTAATCTGTAAATGTATTTTCTTTTTTATACCGCTTTACAGCTCCCAATGCATAAATTCCAATCCAGCTGTAGGTGATCGCTACCGCACTACCGTATAACAGAAATAGCCAGATAATAAGCTCGTAGACAATGTGTGAAAATTCTACCATATCTTTTGTTGTAACGCATATTGAGTGATCTGAACCAATTCTTCAGATGAAGAGAGATCCTGAGAAAGCTCTGATAAATATCTTTGCTCTCCCAGAGCAGAAAGAGTTTCTGCAGCATGTACTTTGATTCCCAAATCGGGATGCCGTACCAGTTCTCTTTTTAGAAAATCTGTACTGTTCCGGTCTCGTGAAATTTTCAGGATCTTCAGAATTTCGGTCTGAACTTCAGTTTCCTGATATACGTAGCTATCTGTAAGATGAAGAATGGTAGAAGAATTTTCCAAAGCAAAAAGCGTCTGCACCAGCTGTACTTTAACTTCCCGTGATTTGTGATGCAACAAAGTAGCCATCATATCATAGAGCGACAGCATCTGAAATTTTCTTATTAATTTTAATGTAAAAATAACTACAGAATCGTTATTGCTTTCCAGCCATTTTTTTAGGATATCTTCAGAATTTTCCGGAATATGGCTGACAGAACGCAGGAGGCGGAGCTGCTGCCATTCTGATATTCTACCGGCAGTTTCATCTAAAAACTCCAGACCCTCAAAACCTTTAAAAGCAACCATCGCATACTGTGCTTCCTGATATACCTGAGCAGATGGATGTTTTAATAAAAGAGCAATATCCGGCAAAGCTTCCAGATAGTTCATCGCTGTAAGTTCCTGAATTCCGCCTGTAATAAAGTGGGTCTTTTTTTTTGCTAATTTTTTCAGGGCTTCACGCTGAAGACCAAAACTTCTGAATAAAATTTTTATTTTTTCATCTGCAGCACCAGAAAACTTTTGTTCCGACTCCACAAGCTTCTGCAAAAAAAAATTCCTGAATGAATGATTGCCTGCCCATTCTGTTCTATCATCGTCCATTCTTTCCCCGTGGTCACTCACAATCGCTTCCGATATTTTATGGTTGATCATATCAGACCATACCGCTAACCTGACCGTTTTTCTATGTTCTAGAAAACTGTACATAACAACTGCTGCAATGAGCAGAATAATCACGGAAAGAATACCCACAAAAATAAGAAACAGAAGATGTACAGAAGTATTCAGCATATGAATTATTTATTTCGGAAGAAATCTTTTTATTCTTAATATCAGTTCATTGGGACTGAAAGGCTTTACGATAAAATCTGATGCTCCAAGATCAAATGCATTTAGCACCACTTCTTCCTGACCCATGCTGGAAAGCATGATAACGGGAATCTGTTTGCCCATAGATTGTATAGCCGATAGAATTTCTATTCCGGAGGCAAAAGGCATCATGATATCGGTAATGGCAAGATCTATTGCTTTGTTTTTTAAATTTTCAATAGCCTCTTTTCCATTCCTTGTTAAAATCACTTCATGACCTTCTTTTAACAGTTTGTGTTCTACCGTTTTCAAAATCAGTTCATCGTCTTCGGCAATAAGAATTAACATATTTTTTTATTTTACTAAATTTTCAATTAACTTCAGGGCTACATTTATTTCATTTGTCATTTGATTTTCCATAGAACGGAAGTCCATGTCCGCGTGTATTTTCTGCTCCCAGTTCACAGTAAGTTCCACCAATCGCAGAAGACCCGCTGTTCCTGCTGTTCCTCTCAGTTTGTGCAGTATCATTTTCAATGCTGCAGTATTTTGTTTTACGGCACTTTCGGCTATAGTTTTCTGTACTTCCGTAAGCTGCTGAATAACCAGATCAAGAAACACATCCCTGAAATCTTCATCCCCGATCTGCTCATTCAATATATCCATATCCAAATGTTCCTGCGAAATGGAGGTATTGTTTTTTGCAGGAATATGGGTGAGCAGCATTTCCATGAGATCAGACTGTCGCAGGGGCTTTGATAAGAAATCATTCATCCCGAAGCTCAGACATTTTTCTTTCTCTTCAAATATATTTCCTGCGGTAACCCCTATGATCGGAATTTTAGAAAAACCCGGTAACAGGCGGATCTGTTTTGTAGCCTCAATACCATCCATCACCGGAAGCTGAACATCCATCAGGATTAAATCAAATAAATTTCTCCCGCACTGTTCTACAGCCTGCAGACCATCTGTAGCCTCCGTCAACTGTGCATCAGGAATCAATGACTTTACCATTCTGTTATTGAGAACCATATTGACCGGATTGTCATCCACCACCAGTACCTGCGGTGACCTCATTAATAAAGACGATTCGGTCTCAGCCGGAATTTTCTTCGTCGTTTTCTTTGTGTCGTCATTACTTTTTACAGCTGATCTTAGCGTTTTGTACAGTTCTTCAGATTTAATAGGCTTCAGCAAGAAGTACGAATTGTTTTCTTTCCGGAAGGAATTGATGACATCATGCTCTTCCGAAGAGGTGTGAAGGATCACAAGAGGCGAGATTTCATTCTGCTGATTAAACATTTCCTTTATCTTTTCAATGGTTTCCAGTCCTGAAATAATCGGCATATGATAGTCCATCAGAATAACATCAAAGCGTTCCCCTGCAAATAAAATCTGGAGAGCCTCCAGTCCGTTGGCTGCAAGACGGGATTCTATATTTTTATAAGCAAGCATATGCTGAAGAATCACCCTGTTGGCTTCATTATCATCTACAATAAGGACTTTACTTATATTCAGATCCTCCATCTCACTGTGATCGGCATATTCAAAAGGCGCCGTAATACTGAAATGAAAAACAGATCCTTTGTCAACATCGCTCACGAGTGACAGATTGCTCCCCATGTATTTCAGAATATTATTGGAAATAGTAAGACCCAGACCTGTTCCGCCATAGCGCTTGCTGATTGAGCTGTTTTCCTGAGTAAACGCATCAAAGATATATTTCTGTTTTTCTTTGGCAATCCCGATACCGGTATCTCTGACCGAAAAACATAAAGTAATATTTTTTTCATCAGTAGAAAGTTTTTCAACTTTCAGTTCTATTTCTCCTTTTTCAGTAAATTTTACAGCATTGCCAAGAAGATTGATAAGAATCTGTTTCAGTCTGGATTCGTCCAGCCAGATTTTCTCCGGCAGCCCCGGTTCAATATTCAACAGCAGCTCGATATTCTTTCTCTGAGACTGATATATAATCACATTGATTACCTGACTCACGATATCATACACGTTAGATTCCGCAATCACAAGATCCATCTTACCGGATTCTATTTTCGAAAAGTCAAGAATATCATTAATAATGGTAAGTAAATTTTCTCCGGATTCATTAATATAATTCAGATACTGCTCCTGTATTTCATTCAGCGGAGTTTTTAACAGAAGGTCTGAAAAGCCAATGACTCCATTCAGAGGCGTCCTGATTTCATGACTCATATTTGCAAGAAATTCTGATTTGGCTTTACTTGCGATATCTGCCATTTTCTTCGCATCCTTCAGCGCTTTATTGGTTTTTACAGAATCCGTAATATTTTGTGCAGACACGATCACTCCGCCAATGACATCATCGGACAGATACCAAGGACTGGCATTAAAGTTAAAATGCTGTATTTCTTTTTTGTTCTGGATGGATACTGTCAGGTTTTTATCAGTATACGTTTTACCCTCCAGAGCATCCAGATAAATTTGTTTTCTTTCGTCACTTACATTGGGAGAAATAGTAAAAATATTCGAACCGATCAGATCATGATTATTCATTTGAAATTCTTTTTTCCAGCTGGTGCTTACAGAAAGATAATTCAGATCACTATCAAACATTGCTATCGCGGTGGGCACGTAAGTTATAAATGACTGCAGCATTGCTTCCTTTTTTGCAAGTTCCAGATAAATATTCTTGAAAGCATCAATATCCTGAATGATACCAAAAACTTTGGTACATACACCATCTTCAAATTCCGGGATCCCTTTCACTCTCACCCATATCTTTACGCCGTCCTTGCGGATCATCTGTAATTCCTCGTCATAAGGAATACACTCCTTCACTGCCCTTTCAAATAAATATTTCAGTTTTTCTCTGCTATCTTCTTCATAAAAATCCAGTGCTGTTTCAATATCCGGCTGAAATGAAGCTTCCGTTTTATGAATTTCTCTGCAGGATTGCGACCAAATAATAGAATTGGTCTTAAAGTTTACTTCCCATCCTCCTACCCGGGCTACGGAATTGGTTTGCTCCAGCATTTTTTGGGTGTTCAAAAGATCGCGCTCCAATACCATTCTGTCGGTAACATTCAGTGCAGTACTGATGACATACGGCTGCCTGTTCGTATCAAGCTCAACAATGTTGTGATACATCCAGATTTGCCGTTCACCTTCTCTTGTCTGCAACACCATGTTGCCTACATCCTCTTTCTGAACACTGATCCGTTTCAGATACTGCTCCAGAAAATCATGATTTTCGCCTGGCACGAGATCTTTTAAATTCAATCCCTGAACTTCTTCAGCAGAATACTTCAGGGTTTCTCTTCCTCTTTCATTAACTGCAAGGATGTTTCCTTCCATATCGTGCATACTCATGAGTCCTATTGCATTTTCGAAGAAACTTCTGAAGCGGCGTTCCGAACTTTCCAGTTTTTGCTGTTCTTCGATACGGTTGGTAATATTGATTCCGAAGGCGAAGATTTCAGAACGATTTTTATTCTTTTTTAATAACCATTCTATCGTAGCCGTCTGGGAAGACGGAGTAACCGTTGTAGAGGTAAACGAAATCTCGGCATCCGGATTTTTTAGCTGCCGGGAAATAGATTCGGCCTGCAGGTTTTGATCGTTCAGAAAATCAATGAAATTTTGATCCAGCGCTTCCTTTTTACTGAGTCCGAAAGCCTTTTCAAAAGATGGATTGATATCCTTTAACCGAAAATCGTTTTCTAAAACACAGATTAAATTATTGGAAATATTAAAGGTTTGCTGGAAATATTCGGCGTCAATATTTTTTCTTTTATTAACTAAAAAATCAACGATCACACTTCCTATCTTTTTCAGCGTGGCAATCTGATCTGCTGATAAAGTCTTTGGTTCATAGTCGATAACACAAAGTGTTCCCAGTGCAAATCCTTCGTCGTCAATCAAAGGTATCCCGGCATAGAAGCGGATTCCGCCCTCTAAAACCAAAGGATTTCCGGAAGTCCGCTCATCCAGCAAAGTATCCGGAATGGTGAGAATATTTCCGCTTTCAATGGAATACTGGCATACGGTATTCTTTCGGTCAACAAAATCCATTGACATTCCCACACAACTCTGTATGACCTGTGTTTCACTTTCCATCATCCCAATAAGAGAAGCAGGACAGCCAGAAACCAGACATGCAGCTTCTGCAAAGACATCCAGTTGCGGATCTTTTGCTAAATCCAGCAGATCGAGATAAGCCATTTTGCTGATTCTTTCCTTCTCATTGGCAGGTATCGGATACGTACTCATATTATATCTTGCTTTTTTTGTAAAATCAATCGTGTAAATGTAATGCAATAAGATTTACCAAAATAATAAATTTATAGTTTAAAATAAGCTTAAAAAACATTTTTTTTCAATTACTATAATAAATTATTTTATCATAAAGCATTATTTTTAAGAAAAATAATACCACATCTTTAAAAATTTTTGCTTAAAATTCTACAGTCAGTCCAGGTCGCAGTATTCTTCTGAAACGATGGAATACAGCACTATAATAATCAATAAGCCACAAAAAGTATATTCTTTAAACAATCAATTCTTGGCAATAGAAACGTGATGAAAAAAGTGGAAAGTAATACACAATAGTACCTTTGATAATGACTTCTGGTTACACATTTACCTACATTTATCTGTACGCAGAATCAATTCCAAGCCATTCACCTGATATGAACAACTTATGATTCGTCCTTCGGCATCATTTTATTTTCTTTATTGGAATATGTATTGCTAATATTAATTGATCATACAACAATTATGAAAATAGCAACATACAATGTAAACGGTATCAACAGCCGATTACCCGTTCTTCTTCAATGGCTGAAAAACGCAGCGCCCGATATTGTATGCCTTCAGGAACTAAAGGCGCCACAGGAAAAATTTCCGATTGCTGAAATTAATAAAGCAGGCTATCAGGCTATATGGAACGGACAGAAACAATGGAACGGAGTAGCTGTTCTATCCAAAGGTTTTGAAATGACAGAAGTTCAGCGCACGCTTCCCGGCAATGAAAGTGATACCCAAAGCCGTTATCTGGAAGTCATCATTGATCAAATCGTCATTTGCTGCCTGTATTTGCCCAACGGAAATCCATTTCCGGGACCCAAGTTTGATTACAAGATGGAATGGATTAAACATTTTACAAAGAGAACCAAACAGTTTATTGATATGGATCTGCCCGCTATATTAATTGGTGACTTTAATATTATTCCTACAGAAAATGATGTGTATAAACCCGAAAAATGGAAAAACGACGCTTTATATCAACCCAAAGTGAAGAAAGCTTACAGCGAGCTCTTAAAAAACGGATGGACGGACTCAATCCGAGAATTATTCCCAGACGAAACAATATATACATTCTGGGATTATCTGTACAAAGCTTATGACAGGAATGCGGGAATAAGGCTGGATCATATCTTAATCAGCCCCTATCTGAGATCCGGTCTGGTCTCTGGCGGTGTTGACAAGGAAGTCCGCAGCTGGCCGAAAAGCAGCGACCATGCGCCGGTCTGGATCGAACTCGACAGAACCTGAGATCAAAATAAAACGGAATTCTAATGAACATACTCATGCTTTCCTTACCGATCTTATAAGTGTAATTTCTTCTTTTAAAATAAATAACATCCCTCATCGCAGCAGCAGCAGTCTGCCGCAGCCAATTACCAACAAAAAAATCCCGTGTCATACGGGATTTTAATGGGTCAGATTATTTTATTTCTACAGGAACTGAGATTTTATCCCAATTCATCGTGAATCCATTGCTGTTTATTGTATACAGCAGCGTTTCCTGCCTTTCCTGTAAAGTTTTTGTTTTCACATCCACACGCAGCGCATCTTTCGCTTCTTCGTATTTATAAGCGCCCCACTGCTTTGGCTCTTTGTTAAAAATCGCTGTCCAGGTTCCGGTTTTTTTAGGAATTAAGAAAAAGCTGTATTTGCCTGCAGGCAGCGGTTTTCCCTGAACGGTAATGTCTTTATCAGTCTCGAAAGTTGTGGCTTCATTAGCACCCGCACGCCAGACTTTGTCATAAGCTTCCAAATCACCCCAGATGGTACGCCCTTTCACAGAGGGACTGCTGTAGGCGATTGTAATGGTAGCATCTTTAATTTTTCCCGTTGCAGTAGCTGCAGGACTCGCTGGCTTTTTAGTATCCTGTGAAAATGCATGGCCCGAAACCGTCATTGCAAAAAGGACGGCAACAGATTTAATTATTGTATTCATACTATTTTTGATTGTTGTTTGTTTACGAATGTACAGCTTTCTGCTTATAAAACAGCAATCCGATTGCGGAAAATATAATGACTGCCGCTGCCCCAATAACATTCAGCCAGAGGAAAGAAACAATATCGAACTGGTACACGGCAATAACTGTAATTTCTGATAAAATGGCTGCAAGAAACACATTCGGGCCATCGATTTTCTTATAGTAAAATGCTACAAGAAATATCCCCAGTATCGGGCCGTAGAAAAGAGAGCCTAATACATTCACCGCTTCAATAAGGGAACCCATCTGGGTGGCAAACATGGCAACGCCAATGGAAAATATTCCCCAGGCTAAAGTGTGCAGACGGCTGTATTTCAGTTCCGTTGCATCATCAGGAATTTCTTTTTTGAATATCAAATGGATGTCTTTTACTGAACAGGCAGCAAGCGAATTCAGCGCAGCAGATATGGAACCCCAGCTGGCAAGAAAAATGACAGCAAACAGCAACCCGATCATTCCTGCAGGAAGAGTATTTTTTACGAAATAAAGGAAAATATAATTGGTATCTGTTTTCTCCGCATTATAATCTGAACTGCCGATCGCCTCCTCTACTCTTCCGTGAAGTGCTTTTACCTGAGTTTGTGTATTTTTAAAATCCTGAATTGTATTTTGAAGCTGGGGAGAATGACTTTCCTTCAACTTCAGAATTTCTTTCGACTGCGCATTGAATTTTATCTGTAAATTCTGATGTTCCTTTTCAAAAAGTGCAGCCTGCTGAGGTTGTGATTCCTTTAAATGCTGATAAGAGCGTTCATTAAAATAAATCGGAGCCGGCTTCAGAGAAAAGAATGCAAAAAGCAAAGCGCCGATGAGCAGAATAGCAAACTGCATCGGAATTTTAACCAAACCGTTCAGCAGCAGGCCCATTTTTGCATTGGTATTGTCTTTTGCCGTTATGTATCTCCCTACCTGACTCTGGTCTGTACCGAAGTAAGACAATGCCAGAAAAAAACCACCAATAAGCCCGCTCCAGATGTTGTATTTGTCTTTCCAGTCGAATTCTGTAGTAATGACATTCAGCTTTCCGGATTTGCCAGCCAGATAAAGTGCATCTTTAAAACCAATTCCATTCGGCATATTCTGAATAAGAAGATAGCCCGCAAACGCCATGGTTCCCAAAATAATGAGAAACTGAAGTTTTTGTGTGTGAGCGATTGCTTTTGCACCTCCTATATAGGTATAAATCAAAAGAATCCCGCCTGTTAAAACATTGGTTACATAAATATTCCAATTTAAAACGCTTGATAAGATGATACTTGGAGCATAAATACTGATTCCCGTGGATAAGCCTCTGGAAAAAAGGAAAAGCAGTGAAGTAAGCACTCTTGTTTTTTTATCAAATCGGTTTTCTAAATATTCATAAGCTGTATAAACATTCAGACGTTGAAAAATCGGGATAAAAGTAATACAGATCACAATCATCGCCAAAGGCAGACCAAAATAATACTGTACGAAACGCATCCCGTCCGTATACGCCTGACCCGGTGCTGAAAGAAAAGTGATCGCACTTGCCTGAGTTGCCATAATACCGATAAGCACAATGTACCAGGGCATTTTATTATCTGCTTTCAGGTAAGATTCATTGCTTTTTTGTCCACGACCGATGAATACACCATATACCACCACTGCAACGAGTGTAAAAATAAGAACAGTCCAATCTATCGTACTCATGCCCAGAATTTAGTAAACAAATAATAAAATACGATCTGCACTACCAAGGCTGCTGCTAATAACAGATACCAGGTATTCCAATTTTTAAGTTTCTTGTTCATCAGTTTTTCTGTGCAGATAAAAAGTTTAAGAATAAACGTGCCGCACCAACATTCCCAGCAGGCAGCTGTCTGAAAAATGACAAAGGGGTATAAATAAAATTACCCTTCCCGTATCGTGCATATAAAGTAGATCCCTGCAGAGGCTCTTCATCTGTATCGTGCATTTCAAAAAGCGGTTCATACGCTGCGTCCCATTGCACAGGGAAATAGGCACCGCGTTCCTGTATCCAGCCTTTAAAATCATCAGCCGTAATTTTGTTCGGAAAGTTCAGTAATTTATGATTGGGATTCAGGAATCTTACTGCAGCGTTTTCTTCGGTAACCCGCTTGTTGGCAATGCTGAAATTGTACATTCCCAACTGGTCAACAGTAGCATCCTGATTGGTGTTATACTGCATCACCAGATTGCCTCCGGCTTTTGCATAAGACCACAAAAAAGGCAACCAGCGGTCCAGCTTTTTCTCTGTGTTGTTGGCCCGAATACCCATTACGATGGCATCGTATTGCGATAGTCTGTTTCGAGTATCATTTACTCCGGAATCATCTATATTGCCATAAAAATCTTCATCCTTCAGAACATCTACCTGAATACCTGCAATACGCAGAAACTCAGGAATAAAATCTCCCGCACCTTCTATATATCCCACTTTTTTAACGGTTGCCTGAATATCACCTTTCATTACGGTTGCCGTTGCAGGTGCAAAATATTGTAAGGAAGGTAAATGCGGATATTGAATTAAAATCTGTTTTTTATTATAAGCTACTCCATCTGCAATAAAATCAGCATCCAACTGCAAACGAGATGAATTAACTGAAGCAAGTTTTGCTTTTGGGATCACATACTCGATGGTAGTATTTTTTGCGCTGATGGAACTCACATGAGTGCTGCCTAACCGTTCTCCGTTATACATCAGGTTTAGAATACCCTTATTAAACGGTTTCCCGGAATTAACCTTCACATTTACACTTAAATGTAAATCTTCATTTTCTCTGATTAAATAAACGGATTGTGTAAATTTCAGTTCCAATGCAGGAATAATGCGCAGCGCTTCTACCACATCACCCCGTACCGGATCTAATTTCTTGAAAGATAAAGGGAGTTTAACCTGAAAATTTTCTGAACCTATTTTTAAACCAAGTAACACATTTTGTGGCGATTCTGCCTCAGGCAAACCGACTAAAGTATCATTCGGAACAGAGAAAGTTGCCGCATCGGTGGCTGGTTTTTCCAGCCAGTAAGGTTCTGTGATTGCTGCATCTGCGGGAATCTGAATATCGTGTTCAATGGTAATTAAAGAATCTTTTGATAATTTTCTGTTGAAATTTTCTGATGTAGTGAGCCATTTTACATTTTCTAAAACGACAGGATTTGCAGTTCTTGCAATCAGATTTAACCGGAAACGGTAGTGATCTCCGGCAATGGCTTCAGCCTGGTTGGTCACCACTTCGCCCATGAATCCGGCACAGCTTAAAATGATTCGGTCAAGAGATTTACTTTTATCCTTTTTAAGGTCTGCGTCTTCTAGTGCCATTACTTTTTTTCGTAAAACAAGTAAGGCAGGTATGCTGAGATCCGGATGATTGAAATTGAAATCGGAAATAATTTTATCTAATGATTGGCCGATATCAGCATTTCCTGCAGCCGTCCAGTTTTTATTTATTCCGTCAAAAAGTGTTGCTTTTGCGGGTTCTCCGGCAACGTGGGCAAAATATTCAGTTTTGATGCCGGCTACAGACTGTGTTCCTGCACCCTGACTTTTATGTAAACTTCTGCTTAAGCCTGCCAGTTCACCATAGCCCATTCCCAGTTGCGCATCATATTGTCCCACGGTAACTTTCAGTTGATTTTCGGCAGTGGTATCAACTCCTCCAAAACGGAAAGTATTCCACAGTAAGCGCTTTGGCTGCCATACTTTCACATATTTCAGCTGATTTGGGAAAGCTGTTTTATCGCCCGCCAGCTTAAAAGCTTTTTCTGCAACCACAGCCGAAGCCGCATGTTGTCCGTGACCTGCAGCAGCAGTAGGAGGAAAACGGCAAATGATCACATCCGGACGGAATTTACGGATGACCCAGACGACATCCGCGGTAATGCTATCGGCATTCCACTGTTTAAAAGTATCGGTGGTATTTTTGGAGAATCCAAAATCAATTGCCCGGGTAAAAAACTGTTGTGCACCGTCTAACTTTCTAGCCTCCAAAAGTTCATGTGTTCTGATCAGGCCCAATGCTGCACCTTGCTCTGTACCTAATAAATTCTGCCCGCCATCGCCTCTGGTTAAAGACAAGTAACCCGTTTCCACATTTTGGCCGTTGATTAACCATGAGAGTAATCCTGTGTTTTCATCATCGGGATGAGCAGCAAGATATAAAACTTTAGGCAGCTGTTTTAGGGTTTTGAGTTCGCGGTATATTTCAGATGACTGAGAGGGCCGGATCTGCTGTGCCGAACAGAAAATGGCGTAAAAGCCGACGATAAATACAGTGATTCCTTTTTTGAACATTTGAATTTGCTTTGCAGGACAAATATAGTAAAACGTTTTTCTTTCCACCTTACAGAAAAAGCAGCACCTTTTTAACCAAAAATTTCTAATAACCTGAGTTCGGGATAAGTTTTCTTCAATGCAATGTTAAACAAAGAGATTCAATGAACAAGAATTCAGCTTTTAAAGATATAAAAAGGCGTAAAACTTATCAAAGTAATACCATTTTTGTCTTTTTTCAATAAACGAAGTGCCTTTGTTTAGCTTAAAAACTTTCAAAAAGTAAAAAAATCTTTTGTTTTTCTTGCGATAAATTATTAATATACTATAGATCAATTACTTAAATTTATTTCTTATCCCGAACTGAGGTTAAAATCGGTTGTATCAAATGAGGTATGATCAGCCTGATTGTGTCTATAAGATATATGACACTACTATGAATTTTAAAAAAAATGAAATATCCAGTGGGGCAGATATTCGATAAAACAAGATCAAACAATGATCTCTTCGCACAAATCAAATGATCTGAACCCATTCGGATCTATAAATATATCAGAGGGTTACAACATTACCAAAATACATTGGCTCAGTATAATTTTCCTAAATTCCTAGCTTTTCATACTCAGCTTTTCCTCCTGAAGATCAAGCAGACGGAGATGTTTTCTGATTATTTCTTCGTCCAGCAGAAGTTCTTCCCTGTTCTTATGGATCAGCCACATTCTCTGGGTATCAAGAATATCAAGATAAATATTTCTGTACTCATCAAAACTAAGAATAATTTCGGAACTGCTCAGCTGGTTTTCATATTTCTGTAACTGATCCTTCAGTGCCGGAAAACTCTCAATTTTATGGGCATAGTCATTCCGGATTTTATTAATTGCCACTTCCGCGAGACTGTTTTGAATATCATAATCGATCTCTTTCTCACTTCTTACAAAATCGCGGTCTACCAGCGGAAAACGTCTGAGTAGAACAGGAAGTGTAAGTCCCTGCAGCAGGAGTGTTAAAAGAATGACAATAAAGGTAATAAACAGAATCATATTCCTTTGCGGGAACGGCGTACCGTTATCCAGAGTTAAGGGAATGGAAAGTGCAGCTGCCAGAGAAACAACGCCCCTCATTCCTGTCCAGCCAACGATCATGGGCGTTTGCCAGCCGGGTGATCCTGCATCTGCAACGGTGATAAAGTTTCTCATAACCAAGGTAGTTAGGACTGCTGCATAGCCAGCAATAATCCTTACAATAATAAGAACAGCGGTAACTGCAACACCATAACCGATGGCAGTGTATAGATCTGTTTCGCCGAGTCCGGAAACGATTTCCGGTAAGTCCAGACCGATAAGCATGAAAACAATTCCATTGAGCAAAAAGCAAAAACTTTCCCAGACTGTTACCGCACGAATTCTTGAGGCACTGCTCAAAAAATCGTGACTGCGGTACGAAAGAAACAATCCGCCGGCTACTACTGCCAACACTCCGGATGCATGCAGTTGCTCGGCTGCCAGGTACATTGAGAACGGTGCAATAAAAGTCAGCAGAATATCAATATTGGGATCGGTAGGCAAAATTTTGTGCATATTCATAAAGATATAGGCGATGATAAGGCCTATTCCCACCCCACCAAAACACATCCAGACAAAACTTCCGGCCGCTTCATGCCAGACAAATTGTCCTGTAGCTGCTGAGATCATTGCAAATCTGAAAATTATCAGGGAAGAGGCATCATTCAGTAAACTTTCACCTTCAAGAATTGAGGCCAGTCTTTTCGGTACTTTTACAAATTTTAAAATGGCTCCTGCACTTACTGCATCCGGCGGAGAAACGATCCCGCCCAATAGAAAGCCCAAGGCCAAAGAGAAGCCTGGTATAAAATAATTGGCAAAGACAGCCACCGAAAAAGCTGTAAAAAAAACGACCACAAAAGCAAAACTGAAAATAATCCTGCGCCATCGCCAAAGTTCTTTCCATGATGCAGACCATGCGGCTTCATATAACAAAGGCGGTAAAAAAATGATGAATAATAGCTCCGGTTCTATTTTAATAGGCGGCACACCCGGAATAAAACTTATACAAAGTCCTGCCAATACCAGTAATACAGGATACGCTACCTGAATTTTTTTTGCCAGCATAATGAGCAGCGTGATGAGCAGAACCAAAAAAAGATAAAATTCAAAATTCTCGAGCATGTAACAATTTTAGATATTTAAATATATACCAAATTTTAAAATAAATACATTCTGCTGTTAATTTATAAGAAAGAGTAAGAGGGTCAACAATAAAGAAACAGATCAACTTTCCTTTTACTCTGAAAATATTCAAAAACTGGAAAATGGTGATATTTGAATGACTAATTTAAAAAAAATCATGAGCTGATGTTACGTATTATCGATAAAATATTTTACCAGTTCGGTTTTACTATGTATGTTTAGTTTTTTATAGATGTTTCGAATGTTCATTCTTACGGTATCTAAAGAAATATTTAGCTTGTCTGCTGCCAGCTTATAGGATAAACCTTCAGAAATGCATATAGCCACCTGAGATTCTCTGCTTGTAAGCGAATGCACTTTGATCTTTTGATTCTGAAAATACTCCATTATTTTCTTGGCAACTTTAGGAGTGATAAAAGCTCCCTCATTCACAACAGAATTTAAAACATTTTCGATATAATCAAAAAAATTCTGCTTGTCTACATATCCTACAGCTCCGGATTTTATAGCTTTAACTATTGTGTGCGTGTCCTGTCTTATAGAATTTATGATTATTGATACGTTTGGATATTTATTTAATATAGGTGCTATTGAAGACAGGCCATCTATCCCGGGCATAATCAAATCCAACAAGACAATATCCAGATCTGAGATATTATCTTTGAGGAAATCTGCCGTGTTCAGATAGTATTTCTCACAATGAAAAGTTTTAATCGTGTTAATAGTTTTCATTTGTAATTCGGCAAATTCTATATCATCTTCTATAATAATAACATTATATTTCATTATTTAAATTTTAAATTCCATTTTTATGCAATAGATTTGATCCTGATCATTATTATCAATCATTAAGCGACCGTTATTTCTATTGACCCGTTTGTTTATATTGTGTATTCCGTTTCCCAACTTACTTTCTATAAAAAAATTATTCTTTTCTGTAATAATGATCATCAACAGGCCTTTTTTTTCTATAAATTCCAGAGAAACGAAATTTGTAGTGGAGTATTTGATTGTATTATTAAATACTTCGTAAAGACATAATTTAATATCCTTATACAGATTGGAATTTATCTTAACATCCTTGCTTCCAAGAAAAGAATGGGTAAAAGGTATATCGCGGATTTTGAGTGAACTCTCCATAATTTCTATTCCCTCATAATAGAGACTTACTATCTTTTTCCTCAGCTGTCTGCTGGTATCGATATACACTTTCAAACCATAATTAGCCTGTTTTACATTTCTTAATATCGTTTCTCTGTCTATTGATTTGCTGTAAGAAATCAGCAGCGAGGTTTTGGACAGGATGGTGCCGATTTCGTCATGAAGATCCATATTGATCTTTTCATAAATATCGTTTCTCAATTGCAGCCTGTTGTTGATAAGAAAAAAATTTACAATCACCAGAATTGCCAGCGACATAATAATCAGTACTAAAAACCATTCTGTTTCGAAAAAGTTTTGCGTGACGGACACTTTTACAGGCTTGAATATAATAGATCTACCCAACTCATCAAATCCTCTTACCTGTATATAATACGTATTGGGTAAAAAAGAAATTAAATCGATGTAGGATCCGTTGGTTAAATCAAACCAGTTGCTGTTGTTAATTTTATACTCAAACTTACAATTGTCCTTACTCAGCTTTTTCTTGGTAGTTACATAAATTCTGGCAGAATAATCTTTCCCGTAATAGCTTATCGAGGAGTTTCTTGGAAATGTTTTGTAAATAGAATCTTTGCTTCCTATGAGATGATATCCGGAGATACTGCCTTCTAAGGAATTGAAATTCACCTTGTGAATATTAACAATATCATATCCGTTCAATCCGCCAAAGATTAAGTTTCCGTCATTGAGTTTATTTGCTGATTTATAATTAAATTCTTTATTAATAAGATTTTTAAAATTTTTTAAAGCCAGAAATTTGTTGGTTTTTCTGTCATAAGCAACAATGCCACTAAAAGTACCTGCCCATACAACGCCGTTTTCATCCCGTACAAGAGTTGCCACTTTTGGGTTTTCCAGGAAATCCAGCTTAAAATGCTTTATTTTTCTCAGGGAATTCAGGTCGAAAACGGTAAGACCATGCTCATGTCCTACCCACAAGAATTTATTTTTTTCTATGATAATGTCCCCTATAATCCTGCCTTCGAAAAACTTGCTTATTTTAGATGTTTTTTCGTTAACAATAAAGATTCCGTGATCTGTTCCTACAATTATCCTTTCATTTACCGCATCTTTTACGATCACTTTGATAGCGTACCCACTATAGGGATTGGGGATTTTATTCAGTACTGTTCGGGAATCTGGTCTGAAACGGTAAAGAAATTCGTACCCGCCTGCATAGATCAACCCGGTGCTCTTATCAGCAGACAGAGAAAAAATATGATCCTCACGGATTATTGTATTTCTCACAATGTGTTTAAAACAATCATCTGCCACCATCAGTCCCTTACCTTCGGTTCCTAAGTAATAACTGTTATCAACTTTAACAGCATCATATATAGAAGTATTTACTTTAGAAATAATTTCAGTTTTTCCTTTATCATGACTTAGAATATTAGGAAATCCAAATAGCAGAATTCTTTTAGGTTCTACAATAATCTTTCTTCTGACGATGAGATTATTGTCGGAAACAGCACTTATAAAATTGTTGTTTTTTGTAAGTTTATACAAACCCTGATTGGTAGCGATGTAGATATTATTGCTAGAAACTAGAAATTTTTTCAGTTCAATACCTTTTGAATCTTTGATAATCTGCTGTACAGAATCAGACGTTTTTAAAACTAACGACCTGTTATTTTTTATATAAAACAAATCATTCATTCTGGTATAACTGATGTCGTTTACAGCTAAAACACTCGGATCATAATCATCATCTAAAAGCTTGGTACCGTTATCAGTAATCAACAAAGGATAATTGAGTCCTATGAAGTATAATTTTCCATTCTGCAGGGTAAATTTCTCATTATAGCCCAGGGGTACATTTTTGTCTTGGATGATATTCTTTGTCCTGGAATTTTTCAATTGGAAAATACCTCTTGTAGGAACTGAAAAATAAATAATGTTATGGTACGAACTTATACAATAGTTACTGGAATTGGGGAGTTTGTGACGAGGATGAATACCCGTTTTATAAGTTATAACATGATTTCCTTTTTTGATCTTGATGTCTAATTTCTTCGTATACATTAGCACCATTTTTTCATCAACAAAAAAATCATGTATACTTTCTTTAGAGATGATTGTAACCGATTCGGTCTGCGTATTGACAGAAACCAGACCTTGATCCTTGTACAGTATATATAAATCATTTTTAAACATGATTATTTTCTTTATACTCAGATCCTTGTCATCAAAATTGGGAATTGTATATTCTATAAAATTGATTCCATCAAATTTTAAAATTCCCCTGTCGGTGGCTATCCACAGGTTTTCTTCTCTATCCAATTCAATTGAATTTATTGAATTTAATAAAGGTGAGACCTCGGCACCAAAGAATTCCTTCTTATAGGCCTGACCAAAACATATATTACATAGTAATATTAAAAAAGCGAGTTTCATGGTTTTACTACTAACAAAGTTAAAGTTTTAACTCATACGAGTAATGAATAATATTACGCATAAAGATGTGTAATAAAATGTATATACATGTTTATGCGTATTCATTACACATTTTTATGCGTTTATAATTATTAGTATCTTTTTTAATCTCTGTGTAGCTTTACAAAAAACTTTGTGAAAAATGAAAAAATACTTATTCGCCATCGGAACCATGTGCGTTTCTTCTGCTTACGCACAAGTAGGCATTAATACCGAAAATCCGAAAGCAACTCTGGACATATCCGCTAAAACCAATGACGGAAGCAGACCGGAAGGTCTTATTATTCCAAGGCTTACGGGAGATCAGATTAAATCTGCCGACGCACAGTATACTTCCGCACAGGCAGGGATCTTGATATATGCTACATCAGCTGTTACTGCACCTGTAGGTAAAACAGTGAATATTACGGCAGCAGGCTATTATTTCTTTGATGGAAGTATCTGGCAAAGAGTAACTACCGGTGCAGGAACCAATATTTACAATGCAGATGGTACTTTGTCCGCAAACAGAACGGTAACGCAGGGAACAAATACCTTAGCCTTTACCAGTACGGCAACAACAGGTACAAGTCATTTTACAGTAGATGGCAATACCTTCAATGTAGATGCTGTGAATAACAGAGCGGGGGTGGGAACCGCTGCTCCCACGCACGATTTTTCTGTGCACGGAACCACCAATACCAATATGAGCATTCGAAGAGCTGCTTCTTCTACGGGTGCCGCACAGATTTTCTTCGAAAAAACCAACAGCACAGATCCTACAGTCAATACGGCTGTAACCACCAATACTAATATAGGAGGCATTCTGTTTCACGGAGGTAACGGAACCAATTATAACAATGCGGCTTCAGCGATCTACGGAACAGCCTCTGAGAATCATACCACTACAGCTGCAGGAGGACAGCTAAGACTGTTAACCACCCCTAATGGAACTATAGTATCTCAGGAGAGGATGCGGGTAGATCAAAACGGATTCGTGGGAATCAATACGACAGTGCCATCGGAAAGACTGGATGTAGCAGGAAATGTAAAGTTTACAGGATCACTGATGCCTAATAATCTACCGGGTAGTATTGGACAGGTACTAACAATTACAGGGGCAGGAAACTCCCCTGTCTGGAACTCTTTTACAGCTTCCAATACTCCGAATATATATACTACAGATGGTACAGTAGCTGCCAACAGAACCGTAGCCCAGGGAGCAAACACTTTGGCATTTACGAGTACAGCGACCACAGGAACCAGTCATTTTACGGTAGATGGCAGTACTCTTAATGTAGATGCAGTGAATAACAGAGTAGGGATAGGGACTGCTGCTCCTGGAAACATTCTTGTAGTAAGTGGTACCGGAGGCACCGGAACAGGGTTACAGCTGCCTACCGGCGCTTCTTCTGGTAAAATACTCACTTCAGACATCAATGGTAATACATCTTGGCAGACAGGTTCTTTTGTAGCCTATTCAGAAATCCATGGTACTGGTAACTCAACATCATATACTTCTAATGAAAAGATAGGCTGTCTCTCAACTACAATGGGCGATAATGTAAAAGGCATTTACGGGAGCAGTTTTGGCTGGGACAATACCAATAAACGCTGGGTAGCACCATTTACAGGGCGTTATCGTATTACGATCAACGGATATTTCAATCCACGGGCAGATAATGTAAATCCAAGAATTTATGCATACAAAAACGGCACTTCGGTAGCAGGTTTAGTTTCTGTTAACCAACCTTCTGGATCTAGTGATATATCCAACAGCACTTCTACCATTGTACAGATGAACCAGGGAGAGTGGGTAGAATTTAGAGCCTTTTTATCCCCCATTACAATATGGTGTAATAATTACCATACTTTTATAAGAGTGGAATCTATAGAATAAATGTATTCCGGTAAGAATAAGAAGAAATTAACCCATTGTGCATTTTCCAGATACCGTCAGTCGGCTGGTAAGTAAAGCTTTGTATTTCTTTGCTAAATGAAATGCCATGGTTTATCGTAAAAAATAACTTTTTTTTATAAAAACTTTGTCTTTCCTAGCGATGCAAAAATGCAAGGTTATCCAAAGAAGCGTAAAAAATACTGAAATCAAGCTATACAAAGCCGTTTGACTACGTCAAATCTTCGATTTCACTTATTTTGGCAAGTCAATAATTCAAAATGCACAACGGGTAAAAATTATTTTTTCTTATAGCTCTATTGTCTACAATGTAGAGTGTACACCATTTTTTGTAGTATATTTTGATCTGTTCAAAGATTTCCAACTGTATTTTTGTGAGCAGTCTGTTAGGAAAACTTCTTTACAATCGAAAATGTATTCAATCTGGCATCATATCCTGCTCAGGCATTTTTTAAAACCAATAACCAGAAACACATCACTTTTATTATATACAATAAAGTTGTTTAAAGTAAAATGGTAGAAAACTCTATAGAGTTTTATTTGTGTAGACACCATATTCGCAAGGCGTTCCGCGTTCCGTAGGAACGCTATCTTTAGAAAATTTATCGTATTTAAGATGAATCCGTCTCACAACAAAAATGAGACGGATTTTTTATTTTCCTTCATTTTGATCTTTGCTTTGAAGAAAAGAAAAAGTTGTCCTTTTTAGGCAACTTTCTTTCTTAGATTGTGTGCTAAAGCGTGT